>ENA-UOOE01000036-UOOE01000036.1-fermentation-metagenome-genome-assembly--contig:-NODE-36-length-141135-cov-28.139821_pt1 | contig 141135 bp, 135 predicted proteins | sample MGYA00245776_ERZ724021 | MGnify/ENA primary metagenome ERZ724021 (study PRJEB28704, sample SAMN03018321) | fermentation metagenome | biome: anthropogenic terrestrial biome; feature: soil... | reverse complement strand
ATTAAAAAATCTTGACCAAACAAAGACCAAAACAGACGGCGGCGGTCAAGTCAATACGCAGAAAACCGTGATACTATGCGGGTTTGCGGGTGCAGGTCGGGAAATATAAATATTTTTAAAAAAATAATGTATATTATTCTTTTGTCCGGGCAAAGATATGATTACCAGGGAAAACCTGGTGTGAAACAAACCCTCCCCAACAACTTTACAAAATTCTCCTCTCCCCAAAATGGCGACCTTAAAAGTCGCCATTTTAATTTTAGGCATATTTTTTAATACTCTTACGGAAAATATTCTTCAAAAGGAGGTAATGGATTTGCAGAAATTATTGGCGGAATTAAATCTGAACATTGATATGGCAGTTGAAGCTCATGCCTTATTAAGAGGCGAAACCGGACAGGAAATTAACGGAGTAGAAGAACAGGTTGAAAAAATGGAAAATATCAAAATTACTACTATAACGATTAAAAATCAAGCAGCAGCCCAGGCGATGGGCCGTGCGCCCGGAATTTATATAACCATTGAATCACCGCCCTTGAAAATAAACGATCCTTATGTAAAACAGGAAATTATCCAGGCTATGGATAAAGGCCTTAAGCTGCTCATCGGCGATAAGTTAACACCACAGCAAAATGTCCTGCTGGTGGGGCTGGGCAACTGGAGAGCAACACCTGATGCATTGGGGCCCAAATTCATCCAATATAGTCCGATTACGCGCCACTATCATCATTATGCCCCTGAGGCCCTGGTGCAGGGTATGCGTCCGACCTGTGGAATCGCACCCGGAGTGCTGGGAATAACCGGATTGGAAACCTTTGAAGTACTTAAAGGGGTAGTTGATAACATAAAACCTGCGGTCATGATAGTAGTGGATTCGCTGGCCTCTCAAAATGTAGAACGTATAGGCACCAGCATTCAAATGGCCAATACCGGCATCCAACCGGGCGCAGGCATAGGTAATGCCCGCCATGCTCTTACCCAGGAAGAACTGGGCATTCCGGTTATCGCCATCGGCTGTCCTACCATTGTAAACGCTGCCGTGATATCGAGTCAGGCCGTAAGGAAATTCTGTGAAAAAAGTAATCTGAATTATAACGAAGTATCGGCCAATGATGCGGTAAAGGAAATCCTGTCGGTTTATGGCGGAAGCCTATCCGTAACTCCCAAGGAAATCGATGAAATCATCGAAAACAGTGCCCGCATAATCTCAATGGGAGTCGCAACCAGTCTCTTCCCGGGTGTATCACAGGAACAACTGGAGCTATATGCTACTTAATTAAATATTAAAGAAGACTATTGCAGGGATTGGGGTGTTAAGAAGAGACCGGGGTGCAAGCGTTCTTAATATCCCAACCCCGGCATAACCTACGCTAAATTAATGTCTGGTTTTAGAAATTGTCGTACGTATGGAGGACGGCGGTGAGGCATAACCTACCAAGTCTGATCCCCAAGCTTTTAAAAAAATGAAAACAAGCGGATAATATAAAATTAATCCGCTTGTTAGTGTTAGTATGATCAGGTAAATTTTATTAAATTATTGAGTGCCACCGTGCTGCTGTTCATAGGACTGGATCATTTTCTTGACCATCTGTCCGCCTATGCTGCCTGCCTGTCTGGAAGTCAGGTCACCGTTGTAGCCCTGTTTGAGATTTACTCCTACTTCAGAAGCAGCTTCCATTTTGAAAGTATCCATAGCTGCTCTGGCCTGAGGAACTAACAGTCTGTTGCTGTTGTTTGCCATTCAAATTCACCTCCTTTTATCTTGTGTAGTCTTATTTTTTCCCGTTGGGATATTAATATGCTAGAAGTATTTTCAAGACTTTTTATTTTTTTCTTATTTGCTTTATTAACCAATCCCATTTCTTGAGCTACTTCGAACTTTACGTTTTCCATGTTTTCGGCGGACTTTTTCTTCTTGGCCATTTCGCTGCCTCCTTTCCAATAAAAAATACTGCAAATATTAATCTGCAGTATTAGCTTGATTTATTGACTCAATTTTTATATTGTAAATATTTTGATATGATTCCAGCTGCTAATTTGAGGCGATATCATCAGTTTTTTTGAATTTATTTTGAATGTACAAATCCCAAACAGGATCTTCTTCGCAACCATTCCGGTCTTTGGCCAGGTTACGGGTTATCTCCACCATACCCTGGTCGCGGGTCAAATCAGCCACCTTTAACTGATTAAGGCCATGTTGTCTGACCCCCCAGAATTCGCCCGGACCTCTGATCAACAAATCCAGCCGGGCAATTTCAAAACCATCATTGGTCTTTTCCATGGCTTGCAGCCGCTTGATCCCTTCTTCCGTGTTAGGATTGCCGATCAGGATACAATAAGCCTGTTCTTTTCCCCGGCCCACTCGTCCTCGCAATTGATGTAGCTGGGAAAGTCCAAAACGTTCAGCTTCCTCAATTAGCATAACCGTTGCACCCGGTACGTCCACCCCGACTTCTACTACCGTGGTGGCTATCAGAACATTAATATAACCATCTTCAAACTGCTGCATAACCGCTTCCTTATCAGCCGGTTTTAAGCGCCCGTGCAGCAGTCCAAAGCTTAACTCAGGCATGATTCTGCCCAGTTGTTCATAAAGAGCTGTGGCCGCCTGCAGATCCTGGGACTCGGATTCTTCTACCAGCGGACATACCACATAGGCCTGATGTCCTTGGTTAACTTCCTTTCTCAATAGCTCATAAGCCCTACGCCGCATATTTTTTTTTATATTGATGGTCTTTACCGGCTTGCGTCCAGGCGGGAGCTCTCTTATGATGGACAGATCAAGGTCGCCGTATATGGTCAGAGCCAGGGTACGTGGTATAGGCGTGGCCGTCATTACCAGTACATCGGGATAAGTTCCTTTGTTCCCCAGCATGGCCCGCTGACGTACACCGAAACGATGCTGTTCATCTATTACCACCAGCCCCAGGCGGGCAAATTCAACCTGTTCCTGAAAAAGGGCATGGGTACCTACCAGAATATCTGCTTCACCACCGCGTACCGCCTCCAGCAGGCTGCTGCGTACGCCGGCAGTCGTACTTCCCGTTAGCCGGGCGATCACAACCCCGGTATGGTCAAAAAATTTTTTCAAACCGGTATAATGCTGGTCGGCCAGTATTTCAGTGGGAGCCATCAGTGCAGCCTGATATCCGCTCGCAAGCGCACGTGCTATGGCCAGTACCGCTACCACCGTTTTACCGGCACCCACATCTCCCTGTAATAAACGGTTCATGCGAGCCGGTTTTTCCATATCGGCCTGGATTTCTTCTACGGCCCGCTTTTGCCCCTGGGTAAGTTCAAACGGCAATTGCTCTATGACCTGCTCTACCAGGTTGGTTTGCACCTGGTGCACTACAAAACCTTCATCATAATCCGGGCGCCGTTCCTTAGCCAGGCTCAGTTGAAAAAGATACAACTCTTCGAAAGCCAGCCTTTTGCGCGCCTGCAGGTATGCTTCCCGATCCGAGGGATAGTGAATATGGTTAAAAGCATAAGCAATATCACATAAGCCATACTGTTGTTTTAACCGCAAATCCAGGACATCCGGGTAATAACGCAAATAGTTTTCCAGCACATAGCTAACCAGCCGGCGCAAAACCTTCTGGCTGATACCGGCGGTCAGGGCATAGATCGGCATTACCCCCAAATCAGAAGATTCATCCAATATTTCGTAATAACTTACACTGACCTGGGCCGTACCATAATCGGATTTAACCTTTCCCGCTATGAAGATATCCTGTCCCGGTTTAATTATGGTAGCCAAATAGGGTTGATTAAACCAAACTGCAGTTATGGTCCCGCTCCCGTCAGAAATCAAGGCTTTAAAAATAGTAAAACGGCGCGTATGGTTAACATTGGCTGATAATACTTTACCGCGCAGATTACAATTGCCTGAACCTATTTGAGAAATAAGGGTGGTATTGGCCTGGTTAAAATACCCCCGCGGCACAAACCATAACAGGTCAAAAATATTATAGATTCCCAGCCGGTTGAGCTGTTTATTGCGCGCAGGTCCGACCCCTTTTACAAATTGTATTTTTTCAAACAACCGATCCATTGATTCTCTCCATGATAAAACAAAGAGCGGGACGTCACCCGCTCCATTTATTTAACTTCTCTTATTCGACCGACAGCAGATAGCTGTAGTGAGGTTGCCCGCCGTAATGAACTTCCAATTCACATTGCTCAAACAGCTCTTCCAATTGGTGCTTGAGCTCCGTGGCTGCATCCCCGGTAATTCCCTCTCCATAAAATATGGTAATCAATTCGCTGTCTTCATCGGTCATTTTATGCAATAGTTCGGTTACCACCCCGGCATGCTCCTGACCTACGGCTTCAATTTCGCCATTGATCATGCCGATAATGTCGCCTTCCTTTATTTCCAATCCATTTATGGTGGTATTTCTCACCGCATGGGTAACTTCAGCATACTTGACCACCTGCATTTCCTCTTCCATGGCCCTGGCTATCTGGTCCAGCGGTCCGGCAGGATCGTAAGCTACCAGTGCAGTTACCGCCTGCATGACAGATTTAGTGGGGACAATCTCGATCTCCCGGTCCATCAGTTCCTTAACCTGCCGGGCGGCCATAATGATGTTACTATTATTAGGCAGTATTATTATCCCCGGGGCATTAACCTGTTCACATGCTTTAAGCAGGTCTTCCGTACTGGGGTTCATGGTTTGCCCGCCTTCTACCACTTCATCGACTCCCAGGCTTTTTAATATCTCAATAATCCCGGCACCCGCACCGACGGCAACCAGCCCCACATCTTTAGTAGGCCTGGCCGAAGCGCTGCTGTCCCGGCTTTCCAGTTCAGCCCAGTTGTTCAGATGTTCATGGGTTTCCTCTACCATATTGTTAATCTTGATATCGCTCAAAGCCCCAAATTGCAGACAGGTTTCCAAGACTTTACCGGGATGATTGGAGTGAATATGCACCTTTACTATATCATCCCCGCCTACTACCAGCATGGAATCACCCAGTGGGGTTAGATGGTCTTTTATATCGTTGGTTTCCAGACGGCTGCCTTTTATCAGCACTTCCGTACAATATCCGAATTCAAGATCAACAGGTTTGGTCAGGAGCTGATTGCTGGAAACCATTTTCTCCCGGTACACCAGCTGAATATCCTTTTCCTGAGCCAGTCCTTCAACTGCTCCTTCCAGAAAACAAATCAAGCCCTGACCACCGGAATCAACTACCCCGGCTTCTTTTAAAATAGGAAGCATGGTAGGTGTCTTTTTCAAGGTCTCATGCCCGGCTTCAATACCGGTCATCAATACCGCCACCAGATCCTGCTGTTTCCTGGCCTCCAATTCACAGCTGCGGGCAATATCTCTTATAACGGTCAGTATAGTACCTTCCACCGGTTTCATAACCGCCTTGTAAGCGGTATCAGCACCAGATTTCAGGGCCTGGGCCAGATCAGCCGCATTGGCCTGGTCCTTGCCTTCCAATACTTTTGCCATGCCTCGAAAAATCTGGGATAAAATAACCCCGGAATTTCCTCTTGCCCCCATCAAAGAACCCATGGAAATGGCTTTGGCAACCTTGCCCAGGGATTCCTCCTGATGTTTTTCTCCTTCTTTGACCGCTGACAGCAGGGTCAAATACATATTAGTACCTGTATCTCCATCCGGAACCGGGAAAACGTTAAGCAGGTCAATCTTGTCCCGGTTATGTTCCAGTTTTATGCAACCAGCTTTGACGGTTCTAACCAGGTCCTTGCCTGTTATATAAACCAAGCTCAACTTACAATATCCTCCCTACTTACTTTTCTTTAAGTATTCTAACTCCCTTAACATTTACATTTACGGCTGCAACATGGATGCCGCTATTCTCTAAAATATAGGTAACCTTTTGCATAACGTTGAAGGCTACCTGCGATATCTTAATTCCATACCCAACTATAACATAAACATCAATAATTATGCCATCGTCAGAATCAGTCACTTGCACTCCCTTGCGAATGGACTCAATTCCCAGGATGTTTGTAATTTCTGATTGAATATTATGAGGCACCATCCCTACCAGACCGTAACAGTCTACCGCAGCCAAACCTGCAATAGTTTCAATTACTTCGTCTGCTACAATGATATCGCCCAATTCGTTGGTCTTGATATTAAACATAGTAATACTCCCTCCTATTTAGTATAAATCATAATTCTGCGATAGATTTTATATTCCTTCTTCTTGCCCTTTACCAGTCTATCTGCTAAAATATTGTAGTGCAACTGTGACAGAGAGGGGGCAGAATTATGGCAAAATGTGAAATCTGCGGGAAAAGCGTTACTTTCGGGAAGAAATACAGCCATTCCCATATAAGAACTAACCGTCAGTGGAAACCAAACGTACAGCGTGTTAAAGTTATCGTTGATAAGACTCCCACTAAATTGTATGTTTGTACTCGTTGCTTGCGTTCAGGCAAAGTTCAAAGAGCTATTTAGTAAACAAGTAAACATAACCGACCGAGCCTTAGATATTATCTAGGGCTTTTGTTTTTTCTCCTCAATTTCTTCCAGAGTATAAGTATAAACCTCCCGGCAAAAATTGCATACCACTTCCAGTTTGCCTTCCTTATGATATATACTCTGCAGTTCCTCAAGGGACAGGCTGGCCAGGATAGCCTGCAGGCGCTCCCGGTTACAGGTGCATTTAAAATGCAGGGGCTGTTGGCCTACCACTCGATAAGGCACATCCTTCAAAATCTCCGTCAGACTTTCTTCCAGTGCAGTTCCGTCATTAATAATAGTACTGATGGGCGGCATTTTCAGAACATTACTCTCCACCAATTCCAGAATTTCGTCTGATGCGCCCGGGAGGGCCTGGATGATCAGACCTCCGGCAGCCTGTATGGTTACATCAGGTGCCACCAGGACCCCGACGGCGACCAGAGCCGGGATCTGCTCCGAATTCAAATAATAGCTGGCAATATCTTCCCCGATTTCGCCGCTTACCAGAGGAACTTTGCCCACAAATGGCTGCTGCAAGCCCAGGTCTTTGCTTACTTCCAAAAAACCGTCCTTCCCTACCAGGTTTCCCACCGCCAGTTTACCGGGATAGAGCGAAGGCACATCAGCCTCAGGCTCCGATATTAGGCCCCGCACATTACCGGCCGGGTCAGCCGTGGCGATAATCGGACCGCAGGGACCGTTGCCGTTAATTCTGATAGTAGTAATATCTTTTTCACCTTTCATATCTGAACCCATCATAACTGCCGCAGTCAGGACCCTTCCCAGCGCAGCGGAGGCCGTAGGTGACGTATGGTGGCGGCGCCTTGCTTCTTCCACCAGCCCTGTGGTTCGGGCCAACATTATTCTTACCTGCTGACTGTTATCTATGGCTTTTAACAAATAATCGTTCATCTGAATTCCTTTCTAACTCATTTATATAATAGTAATTATACCCATAAAGCCACAATTTTCAAAAACAAAGATTGGTTTTTCGGGGGTTTCTATCCTCTGGCCATAAATAAGTTATAGTATTATAGAAGGATTTGCCAATATTTTGTATAATTATACCTTTATTCCTGGCACCAGGGTTGTTATACTATATATCGGTTTGCCAGTAAAAGAGTAATTGGGGAGGAGCACGATATATGTTTTATGAATTTGAAGGGAAACGCCCGGTGGTTGGCAAAACAAGTTTTATTCATCCCCAGGCGGTAATTATCGGTGATGTTACAATTGGCGAAAAATGCTTTATAGGTGCCGGTGCCGTACTACGCGGTGACTTTGGCCAGATTGTTATAGGAGACGGTTCCAACATTCAGGAAAACAGCGTCATTCATTCCCAGTCTGATGAAGCAGCAGTTATTGGTGATAATGTTTTAATCGGTCACACGTCTATCGTGCACGGCCCCTGTGTAATTGATGATAATGCCGTGATCGGAATGGGTGCCATCGTTTCCGTCGACTGTAATATAGAAGCCGGGGGCATGCTGGCAGCCGGAAGCATACTGCCTCCCGGGCATACCATTCCGGCCCATAAACTGGCGGTCGGCGCCCCGGCCCGAATCACCAAAGACATAGATGAACCAACGGAAGCATTTAACCGGGTCGGAATCCAGTTATATCAAGAGCTGGCCGGGCGTTGCCTTAAGGGCCTGAAACCCATAGAAGGCCAATAAATTCGTTTGGCGCAATATTCCACCTCTATTGCTATAGCTTTATAGTTTTGATTTAGAAATAATATAAAAAAATATGCTCTCTCAGCTAAACTCGTCCTTATCAGACCCGGCATACACTGTTTGAACAACGACGGCTTTTACCATAACATAATAAACATATCTGCAGGTATAATTACCTATTGTTCTTAGACAAGTTCATAGACATAGGGGAAGGAGTTGGACACGCTGACCAGAAAAACACTAACATTTATTATTTCGGTCTTATTCGTAGGATGGTTTTGTATTAACGCCGGCAACGTGCTGGCAACTCCAGCCAATTTAGCCCTGGGTTCACGAGGTGACGAGGTAGTTCAACTACAGCAAAGCCTTAATAACAAAGGATATTATTGTGGTGAAGCCGATGGGATTTTTGGCGGCAAAACCCTGAGCGCCGTTAAGCAGTTTCAGAATGATCGCGGTTTGACCGCTGATGGCATTGTAGGTCCTAATACCAGAAATGCACTCAATTTGTCATCAGACCTCAAAAACACCGATATTTTGAAACAGGGCTCAAGAGGCGCTGCTGTAGTTCAGCTACAGAATTTACTTAACCAAAAAGGCTACTATTGTGGTTCCGCCGACGGTATTTTGGGAGTCAATACCTGTAATGCAGTGGTAAAATTTCAACAGAGTTGTGGACTTGCTGCTGACGGTATAGTCGGCTCCCGTACCGGAGCTGCACTTGGTACATCCGGCACAAACGTTTCTACCCCGTCCCGGGATACAACAACCGTATCACGCGGTTCCGGCCAGGTGAGAACTATCGTTGCAACCGGTTATTGCCCCTGCAACAAGTGCAATTATCCTTATGGAGGAAAACCCTCCTACCTGGGATACCCTCTGACCAAAGGTATCGCAGCAGTTGACTCGAGAGTAATTCCGATGGGCAGCAGACTGTATATTGAAGGTTATGGAAATGCGCTTGCGGCCGACAAGGGCGGAGCCATTGTCGGCAATAGAATTGACCTCTGTTTTGCAACTCATCAGGAGGCGCTTGACTGGGGTATGAGAACTGTAAAAGTAACCGTATATAATTAAGACTAAAAAAGGAGGGTTCTATCTGGAACTCTCCTTTTCCTTTTTCTTATTTTTGATTTTCAAATTTCTTCTTAAGTCCTTTAGCGACCACTTCAGGTACCAGCGAATCTACATTACCTCCCAGCATAGCCGCCTCTTTAACTCCACTTGAACTTACAAATATGCAATCACTGGCAGACATAATAAATATGGTATTAACCTGCGGCATTAATTTTCGGTTCATAAGGGCCATTTGCATCTCATAGTCAAAATCAGTTCCCGTTCTCAATCCACGAATAATTGCACAGGCATTCTTTCTGGCTACATAATCAACCAGCAAACCACTGAAACATTCAACCTCCACGTTCGATAAATGCCTGGTGCTTTCCCGAATCAATTGCTCTCTCTCTTTGAGGGAAAACAGTGCATTTTTGCTCACATTATGAATCACTGCCACAATAATTTTATCGAACAGGCCGCTGGTCCTTTCCAGGATATCAATATGACCGTTAGTAACCGGATCAAAGCTGCCCGGATATACAGCAAGTCTCAAAATTACCCACCTTTCCAATCACTATTACGTATCAATTTATACTATATTTCGTGACAGGGGTCAAGCGCTCCTTTATTTACCAGATTATTTTAGAAGTTGCTATTAGTCAAGAGCATATTTTCGCTAAAGAGCACGAAGCTGCTGCTTCGTGCTCCAATTATATTATCAGCATTGTTGGAAATACGATATTACGCCCGTTCTACGATAAGAGTCGTCCCCATTCCGCCACCTATGCATAGAGTGGCAAGACCATATCTGGATTCTCTCTTCATCATTTCATAGAGCAATGTTACCAGGATTCTGGCGCCTGATGCTCCTATCGGATGACCAATGGCAACAGCCCCGCCATTAACATTGACTATATCCATCTTGTCAGCCCATCCCATTTCCCGTGCTACAGCAACGGATTGAGCGGCAAACGCCTCATTGGCTTCAATCAGATCAAGATCATCAACGGTCAAGCCGGCTTTGGACAAAGCCTTTTTGCAGGCCGGTACCGGACCTACTCCCATGATACTGGGATCTACACCGCCGGAAGCATAGCTGACAATTTTAAAAAGAGGTTTAATGCCCAGTTCGTCCGCTTTATCTTTGGACATAACGATTATGGCTGCTGCTCCATCATTAATACCGGAAGCATTACCGGCAGTTACGGTGCCGTCTTTCTTAAAAGCGGGTTTTAATCTGGACAGCTTCTCCAGGCTTGTCTCACGCGGGTATTCATCGTTGTCGAATACGGTTTCACCCTTTTTGTTTTTTATGACGACGGGAACAATCTCATCTTTGAAACGTCCGGATTTAATAGCTGCTACAGCTCTCTGCTGGCTTCTTAAGCCAAATTCATCCTGATCTTCCCGGGTAACATTAAACTGCTCACTTACATTCTCGGCAGTGATGCCCATATGATAATCATTAAAAGCATCCCACAAACCATCTTTAATCATACAGTCAACCAATGTTCCGTTATTCATTCTGTAGCCATAACGGGCCTTTTCCAGGGCAAAAGGACTATGGCTCATATTCTCCATACCACCGGCCATAATAACATCGGCATCGCCGGCCTTAATCATTTGAGCAGCCAGGCTGACAGTTCTTAAACCAGATCCACACACTTTATTAAGTGTAAAAGCGGGGACTTCTTTCGGAATACCTGCTTGGATTGCGGCCTGGCGAGCAACATTTTGACCTTGTGCGGCTTGAAGCACACAACCAAATACTACTTCATCAAAAACGGCAGGATCAATACCGGCTCTTTTAATTGCTTCTTCCATAACAAGTTTGCCAAGGTCTACCACCGGGATATCTTTCAGGGCCCCGTTAAATGCGCCGACAGGTGTACGGCATGCGCTGACGATTACTACTTCTCTAGACATCTTTTACCTCCTGAATTTTAAAATTGAAAACAAGATAGAATTCAACTTACTATATCTGTTGAGACAGCTATAGTCTCAAATATTAAAAATTCTCCTATTTATTGAAGATTCCTTTTTTTTATTATTAAATAAAAACAAAGAAATTATTATCATATCCATAATTTTGTTCTATATGGGAATATAAAAAAAGCTGCCGATAATTAGACATCGGCAGCTCTTTTTTATTTAACTAAATTATTCCATAGACTTCCACAATACCTCGGCTACATCAAAGACCTTGGTGCTTTCTTCAGCATCGGCAGCTTTGACACCATCGGATATCATGGTCAAACAGAAGGGGCAATTAGTTACGATCATTTCCGGATTCGGTTCTAATAATTGGTCTGTACGGGTATCATTAATGCGCTTATAGCCCTCCACGGCTTCTTCTTCCAGCCACATGCGTCCACCGCCGGCACCACAGCAGAATCCGAAGTTCTTGGATTTGTCGATTTCCACAATATTAGCTCCGGCAGCTTTAAGCACGTTTCTGGGTTGGTCATAAATACCATTATGTCTGCCCAGGAAACATGAATCATGATAGGTGGTTTTAAGGCCGAGTGATTTGCTGGCTTTGAGCTTACCTTGAGCGATCAACTGGGCCAATATCTCGGTATAATGATAAACTTCAAAATTGCCGTCCATTTGCGGGTACTCATTTTTCAGAGCATTGTAGCAATGCGGACATACAGCAATTATCTTCTTAACCCCGTAATTATTGAAACTTTCCAAATTCTGGCTGACGAGAGTCTGGTATAGGTATTCATTACCCAGACGTCTGGCCGAATCACCGCAGCAGAACTCTTCGGTTCCAAGGTATCCAAAGGTTACGCCTGCTTTGTTTAATAACCGTACCAGGGCTTCGCCGACTCTCTTGTAACGATCATCAAAAGCAACTCCGCAGCCGCCATAGAGCAAATACTCAAACTCCTTGCCATCTTCGGGCAGGAGGTTAACCATATCTCTTACGCCTCTTTCATTTAACCATTCAGCGCGGTTGGCCCAGCCAACACCCCATGGGTTGTAGTTACGTTCCATATTGGTGAATGCCGCTTGTGCTTCAGCAGGCATATCGCCCTGCCACATAACCAGATTGCGGCGCATTTCAACGATTTTAGGAATGTGTTCGATAAACATCGGACAGTGTTCCATACAAGCCCGGCAATTGGTGCAATCCCAGATAACCTCACTAGTAACTACATCATAAATCAGGCTTTGTTCCATCGGATTTACTGCTGCTTCGGCCTCTTCAGTCATCGCAACTGCCTCTACATCCTCGCCACTGGCTTTTAAGTCAATAAGCAGAGGAGCTTTTGCATCAAGATGCTGTTTCATAGCCTGAATCAGAGTAAGTTTGGGATTTAAAGCTTTACCGGTATTGTAAGCCGGACAATTTTCCTGACAGCGGCCACAGCGAATACATGCATCGAGATCAAGTAAATCTTTCCAGCCAAACTCTTCAATCTTCTCCACACCAAAGCTCTCGGCTTCTTCTATATTATGGACCATACGGCAAGCGGATGGTTCCAGGTCGCGGCAGAAATAATTGATCATGCTGGCAAAAATATGCCACAATTTTGTAAATGGTACCATGCCTATAAACAGGAATGCTATAGCCATATGGAACCACCACAGAATCCGGTGCCACATTAATATGCCTGCCAAACTTGAACCAGCAAAGGGAGCCGCAAATAACCAGCCTACCGGGGAGGCAACTTGCTCATAAGAAATCTGCCCCATGGTTGATGAAAGCTGAATCTGAGCAGCAATTCTTAATCCCTCAATGACAAATCCGGTTAACAGGATAACAAACAATAACAGGATAATCCATCCATCCATAGGTTTGGTATCATTTAGACGATCAGGCTTTTGTACATATCTGATTAAACCTAATACCAGGATGCCAACAAGTGCTAAAAATCCTATTACATCGACGATCCATGACATTCCGATATAGATTGTTCCCTCCAGATGAGGCCATCCGATAGCATTATGCGCAGCATCAAGACCTGCTGCCATAAACAGGAGAGCGAAACCCCAAAACAGGAAGAAGTGCATCCATCCTGCCAGGGGTTTTTTAATAACTTTGGCCTGTGCGAATGAATACAGCAGGAATGAACCAATACGCTGGCCTATCTTATCACTTCTGTGTATCTCACCTTTGGCAAGCAACCAAACTTGAATCTTTTTATAAAACCCGTAAAGGAATACGCCAATGGGTATAAACATCAGGATATATATAAGCCATTCGTAGGGAATATTGGCCCCAACGACCCGCATAGGGACATCGTAACCACCTTCAAGGGCATGATATCCGAAAATCATTAAATAATTCCCTCCTTAAACAACAACCAGAATTAATTACTGGATATGCAAACAAGTTGCATATCCAGTAATATTCATTCAGCACACTATTTCTTAAGTTCAGTCATCAGTAATGGTACGACTTTAAACAGGTCGCCTACTACACCAAAATCTGCCACACCAAATATCGGAGCTTCAGTGTCGGTGTTGATCGCAGCAATAAATTTGGAAGAAGACATGCCAGCGAGATGCTGGATGGCACCAGATATACCACATGCGACATAGAGGTTCGGGTTAACAACTTTACCGGTTTGTCCAACCTGCAGTTCATGGCCTAACCAACCGGAGTCGATAGACGCACGGGAACCGCCTACCGCTGCACCTAACATGTCAGCTAAGTCTTCTATCAGTTTAATTCCCTCAGGACCTTTACAACCACGTCCGCCTGATACTACCACATCAGCTTCGGTAAGTTCGGGGCGAGCTGAAACGGTGGGAATAAAATCTTTAACAATCTGATAAACATCAGCATCAGTTGCTGCAACAGCAGCTTTCACTACAGCTCCGGCTCCAGCATTTTCCACTACTTCCCAAACACCGGCGCGAATTGTACCGAAAACAGGTGCACCTGCTACTTCTACTTTGGCTAAAGCTTTTCCGGCATAAATGGATCTGGTGAAAACACCTTTTCCTGCACTGAGTTCGAGTGCAATGGCATCAGTAGCCAGACCGGCATCCAGTTTCTGAGCAATCCTGGAAGCAAAGTCTCTGCCGTTGAAAGTATGGGCAAACAGCACCGCATTAGGGCTGTATTCATTAATCATAGCTACCATCTGGGCTACATAAGCTCCAGTGTTATAATTGGCAAATACATCGGCATCTGCCACATATACTTTATCTGCGCCATATTTGGCGAACTGGGGAGCAAGTCCCTCTACGTTTTTGCCAAATACTACAGCACATACTTCATCGCCAAATTTTTTGGCCTCGGAAAGCATTTCATATGTTACTTTACGGATATTACCATCTCTTTGTTCTACAAATATCCATGTTCCTGCCATCGATTACCCTCCTTTATATTACATATTTGGACTATTTAACTTCGACCTTAACGGAGTTTAACATCCAGTCGCCTAATTTGGCAGCTGCAACATCCGGATCTTCCTCGATTTTGATGCCGGCAGTCTTGGCGGGCGGTAAACTATATTCCAGGATCTTAACTTTATTGTCAGCCGCTGCTGCATCTACAGTTGCAACCGGTTTTTTCTTGGCTTGCATGATACCCTTCATGGACGGGTATCTGGGTTCGTTCCAGCTTACCTGACTGGATACTACAGCAGGAAGACTTACTTCAGTAACCTGAGTTCCGCCGTCCGCTTCGCTGGTAGCGGTTGCTTTGCCACCGGCAATCTCGAGCTTAGTGATAACGTTTACATGAGGTACTCCTAAAATTTCTGCTAACCGGGTAGGGATCTGTGAAGATCCGTCATCAGCAGCAACATGTCCGGCCAGAATCAGGTCGGGGTTTTCAGACTTGATGGCAGCTGCCAGTGCAATTGCTCTGGCATATTCATCCGCATTGGAATCCTGTTTAACTAATATGCCTCTGTCAGCACCCATTGCCAATGCAGTACGGATAGCATCCATTGCTTTGTCTGCACCAGCCGATAATATTACTACCTCATCAGCTATCTTACCTTCCTTTAGCTGAATGCCGCCTTCCACAGCTACTTCATCATAAGGATTGATAATAAGATTGATACCCGCATCAGCAATCTTGCCATCTTTTAATTCAATTTTGGCCTCTGTGTCAAATGTTTGCTTAACACATACCAGAACCTTCAAGTTCATTCCTCCTTTTCACCTAATAGTTTTGCATGTTTCCTTTGATTGCGAAAAACAGAAAAAAATAAGTTACTAAATACCTGGTCAATCACCCCCATAGAGTCGTATATATATTTATTTGATACATACGGCACATCTATTAAAAAACAGTAATGCCGTTCTCCCCCGCAAGAGGTTTTAAACACCATATCAAAATATTCTTTCTATATTTAACTTATATTTCCTTCTTTTTTTGTCGTATAAATTTTGTATTTGTTACAATAATGTGAAATGTTAAATCTTTCGGTAAAAAAAGGTAGCAACTGATTCAAGTCCTAATTCACGGGATTGAAATATTTGTTCCGTGCTCCCTATGAAAATAATGCCGCCTGGTCTAAGAGCATTTGCAAAGCGCTGGTATAGTTTTTGCTTGGTTCCTTCAGTAAAATAAATTACCACATTACGACAAAGAATTAAATCATAATCTTTTGGAAAAATATCTTTTAAAAGGTCGTGGCGTTTGAAATGTACCAATTTTTTTATGCTGTCATTAATCCGATAACAATCTCCCTCCCGGATCAAGTACTTGTTTAAATACTCAGCCGGCAACGTTTGTAAGGCTTTTTCAGCATATAGCCCGATGGATGCTTTTTCCAAAACTTCATTATCAATATCTGTCGCCAGGATTGTTTCTATACGCACATTAAACTTTTCTTTGAACAGCATAGCTAAAGAATATGCCTCTTCCCCGGTGGAACAACCCGCACTCCAAACCCGCAAGGCAGAGCGTTCTTTGTACAAAGCAGGAAGAATATCCTTTTCCAAAACCGACCACTGGTTAAGGTTGCGGAAAAACTCTGAAACATTGATAGTTATATGTTCAATAAAACGCTGGTATAGTATCCGGTCGGTTCCCATCTGACTGATAAAATCACTGTAATTGCCTATATTGGCCGACTTCATAAAACTGTTGATACGTCTTTCCATCTGCGGCCTCTTATAGGCATTCAGATCAATTTTGCTCAGGCTTTCAAATTTGGTTATAAACCATTCCCAGCCCTGTGTCGTATCCAAAAATCAACGCTCCTCCCGGATGGTTTGTTTCAGCGCCCGGTCAAAAGCCTCTACCGTATAATTAATATCATTCAGTTCATGAGCGCAGGAAAGAAAACAGACCTCAAACTGGGATGGCGGAAAATATATTCCCTCTTGCAGCAAATTCCTGTAAAAGCGGGCATACAAGTCAACATCACAGGACTGCACGCTCTCATAATCGACCACCTGGCGGGAGGTAAAAAAGACCGAGAACATGGAACCTATGGAATTTATTGAACCATACAGACCATTTTTCTCCAATACGTTCTTCAGGTTTCCGGTCAGCAGTTGGGCCAGCCCTTCCATCCGGTCATAGCAATCATTGTCCTTTAAAATACGCAGAGTTGCGGTTCCGGCTGCCATAGCCAGCGGGTTCCCCGAAAGAGTCCCCGCCTGATAGACATCTCCCTGGGGAGAAATACGTTCCATTATTTCTTTTCTGCCCCCATAGGCGCCTACCGGAAGGCCTCCCCCAATTATTTTTCCCATTGTGGTCAAATCCGGGGAAACTCCAACCAGATTCTGAAATCCCCCATAAGTTAAGCGGAACCCGGTAATAACTTCATCAAATATAAGTAAACTGCCATTATCCTCGGTAATTTTGCGGAGCCCCTGCAGAAAATCAGCCTCCGGCAAAACCAGCCCCATATTTCCTGCCACCGGTTCTACTATAACCGCAGCAATCTCAGAGCCAAAGCGATCAAATAATTGCTGTACCGATTCTATATTATTATAACCTGCTATCATGGTATGAGCAGTAACATCTTCTGGTATTCCCGGACTATTTGGCTTTCCTGCCGTTAACAGCCCGGACCCGGCTTTAATCAAAAAGCTGTCGGCATGTCCGTGATAGCAGCCTTCGAATTTGACTATTTTGTCCCGGCCGGTAAAAGCCCGGGCCAGCCGAATTGCACTCATAGTTGCTTCCGTTCCGGAATTTACCATGCGCACCTGTTCGACGGACGGGATGGCCTGACAGATAAGTTCGGCCAGTTCTATCTCTTTTTCACATGGTGCCCCAAAACTCGTTCCATTAGCAGCTGCGGCACAAATAGCTTCTACTATCCGGGGATGACTATGGCCAAGAATCAATGGCCCCCATGAACATACATAATCAATAAACTCGTTCCCATCAATATCATAGATCCGCGCACCACCGGCGTGGTCTATGAAAAGGGGGGTAAGTCCAACCGATTTAAAGGCCCTCACCGGACTATTTACTCCGCCTGGTATATAATTGCAGGCTGTTTGATAACGTTCCCTGGATTTTTCAGTCAGCATACCAAATCACCTCTAATGTTTAAAAATAAGATATACTTATCTTCTTTAATTCTTTAATACTGCGTATAACCTGAAAATCCTTTAAACCGGAAATAGATGACATTGTTTCAGCTGATTTTTTGAGTTCATCCTCATTGTGGGCATGCACCATGGTAAACAGATTATAGCCAAAATTCTCCGGTACGTCTCTGAGGTAGCAATGACTTACCGCCGTAAAGGAGGAAAACATCTCCCCTATCCGGTCAGCTTCATCCTCGTCCACTTTCCAGGCTATCATGGCATTTACCGTAAAGCCCGCCCTTTGATGCCGCAGAACAGCACTGATTCGCCGGATCGCCCCGTCATTCAGCATCTGCTCGATTTTCATCAGTACTTCCTGTTCACTCCAACCCAGTTGGGCAGCCAAACCAGCATAGGGATGGCTGGTCAGCGGCAGATCTCCCTGAAGAAATTCTATGATAGTTTTTTCGGCATTATCATATTTCATGGGCAGGCTCCATTTCAAAGGATACTTTAATCTTATAAATCTTTTGGGCAGGCATGTTAACAATGGATGTGCCGGTTTGTCTTTCTATCTTCTCAATAAGTTCGAATACCTTTTCTTTCGATTCTGCTGTAATAGTAAACCATATATTGAATTGCCGATGGTCACGCACATAATTATGTGAGACCTGGGGGTAGCTGCTTATTATATCCCCCACTTCCATTATTCTGTCTTCTGCGGCCCGGCAGGCACATAGGGTGGAATAGAAACCCAGCGCAGGGGAGTTGATGATGCCTCCTATCCTGCGGATGATCCCGGCTTTACGCAAGAGTGCTATTCGGTTGAGCACTTCCCCTTCAGTTGTTCCCAGCTGGAGAGCGATATCCTGAAAAGGCGTCACGCTTAACGGAAACCGGGTCTGCAACAAATTGAGAATTTTGTAATCCAATTCATCCCAAGTCTTCATTGCTGCTCTCCAGAAGGTCGGTAAAGACACCATTCGTCCTCGGCCAGATAATCCCCCTGACTGTAAAAATAAGCTCTGGCCCGGCAGCCGCCGCATTTTTGCTTATAATCACAAAGGCCGCATTTACCTTTGTAATCCATGGATTTTAATTCCTTTAAAATCGGATTATTAGACCAGATTTCATCAAACGGTTCTTGTTTGACATTGCCCAGAGGAATGTTTAAATACGCACACGGCTGCACATCCCCGCGCGGACTGATAATGCAATAGCTTATGCCGGCCAGGCATCCCCGTGCAAACCTGATTGGTATGCCCTTCTTATCAGCCACCCGGACAAACTGCGGTGCACAGGTAGGCTTAATCTCTATGTTAACCTGTTTTTGCTTTTCCATCAAACGGGCAATAGTCTTTTCATATTCTTTTACCCGCAGAGCTTCCTCTTCGATGTTCACACCCCGGCCGGCCGGAACCAGGAAAAATACATGATGAGCCATGGCTCCTATCTCTATGGCAAAATCGGTAATAGACTCCAGTTCATTTACATTCCAATCCATAACGGTGGTATGCAGCTGAAAGGGTATACCGGCCCGCTTCAAATTATTTATTCCCTGCAGGGTAAGGTCAAAGGCATTAGCCAGCTTCCGGAAAGCATCGTTTTTTTCTTTATCCAGGCTGTCCAGGCTCACTCCGGCCGCCATAAAACCGGCTTCTTTGAGTTTAAGAGCAACGTTTTCCGTAATCAGAGTTCCGTTGGTGCCCAGTACCGGCCTGAGGCCGTTGTCTTTGGCATATCGGCCCAATTCATATATATCTTCACGCATAAGTGGTTCACCGCCACTGAAAATCATTATTTTGAAGCCGGCTTGCTTGATTTCGGTTATAAGTTTTCTGGCTTCAGCGGTTGTAAGCTCATCAGCAAGACGATTGCTTGCATCTCGGTAACAATGATCACAAAACATATTACATTGATTGGTGGTATTCCATGAAACCAGCATATATTAATCTCCTTCTCCCAATTTATTATCTCTCTAAAGAAGATATTCCTAATTTGGAAGTTGATCCCTCCTCTATGAAGCTCGTACATTATTCTCTGAGGGGGATTATGCCGGGATTGGGGTATTAAGAACGCTTGCACCTCGGACTTACATTGGTGCATGTCCACCCCAACCCCTGCATTTGTTATTCATCTAAAAAAGTATTTAGTGTCTACTTATGTATATCTAATTATCTTTTAATACTTTGGCCGCATCCTTGGCGAAATACGTTATTATCATATCAGCCCCGGCACGCTTAATGGCAATTAAAGTCTCCAGCATGACCTGTTCTTCATTAATCCACCCCTGCGCAGCGGCTGCTTTTATCATAGCGTATTCTCCGCTTACATTGTAAGCCGCCGTAGGTAATCCAAAGTTCTTTTTTACTTCTTTGATTACATCCAGATAAGCCAGTGCCGGTTTAACCATCACTATATCGGCGCCTTCTTCTATATCCAGTTCCACTTCACGCAAGGCCTCCAGGATATTGGCAGGGTCCATCTGGTAAGTCCGGCGGTTGCCAAAGCGGGGACTGGAATCAGCCGCCTCCCGAAAAGGACCGTAAAAACTGGAACAATACTTGGCGGCATAACTCATAATCGGTATATTACTGTAACCTTCCCGGTCCAGGCAATTCCTTATATAACCTACCCGGCCATCCATCATATCGGAAGGTGCCACCATATCAGCCCCGGCCTTAACATGGGACAGGGCTTCGCGGGCCAGTAATTCAAGGGTCCGGTCATTGTCCACGCTCCCGTCTTCTTTTAGCATGCCGCAATGCCCGTGGTCAGTATATTCACACATGCATACATCCGTAATAACTGTTAAATCGGGACTAACATCTTTAATCAGTTTTATCGCCTCTTGCACTTCACCATGTTCGTTCCAGGCGGAACTGCCAATCTCATCTTTAATTTCCGGTAGACCGAATAAAAGTACGGCGGGAATACCCAGTTCCGCGATATCCTTGATCTGTGGTTTTAAACGGTCGACCGAATATTGGTATACTCCGGGCATGGAATTAACCGGATTTTCTTGCTCGCTCCCATGTACTACGAATAACGGATAAATAAAATCTTTGACATCCAGACGGGTCTCCCTTACCATATCCCGCAATCCAGGGGTGGCACGAAGTCTTCTCATACGATTAATTGGAAAACTCATTTATCTTCACCTTACTTTAAATATTCTTTCTGGTTCAAATAGCAGGCCGGGTCTTCAGCCCACAAATCACCATATACGGCTCTGGCCCTTATCCGGCAACCGGAGCATAGTGACTTGTAATCACACTCGCCGCATTTGCCGGTTAAATGTTTGTCCTTCTCCCGCAACTTAACCATAAGACTATCATCAGAAGTCCAAATCTCGCTAAATGGTTTTTCCCTGACATTACCCACGCTGTAATCCTGCCAGAATTGACAGGGGTGGACATTCCCCTGCGGGTCAACATTGGCAAACTTGGTGCCGGCCGAACAGCCTCCATGCATGTTAAGCAGACGCACAATCTCCCCGGCCCGCTCCGGATTCTCCTCTTTAATACGGTTGTACAAATAGATACCATCAGCATGGTTGTCCGTTGTCAGAATCTCGACCTGAACTCCCCGCTCATGCAAATCAACCGTTTTACGGCTGACCAACTCCAATATGGCTCTTTTTTCTTCGATACTGGTATCCATCTCCACCATATCCTTGCCCCGCCCGGCATAGACCAGATGATACATACAGAAACGAGGAATACCTTCCCTTTCAACTATATCCAGGATTTCAGGCAGATCCTTTTGATTGTATTTATTGACCGTGAAACGAATACCGGTTTTGATTCCGTTTTCCAAACAGATCCTTATACCCTTTAAGGCCATGGCAAATGCGCCGGCATGGTTGCGGAAATCATCATGCGTAGCCGGAGCCCCGTCAATGCTTATTCCTACATATTGAAAACCGGCCGCTTTTATAGCTTTGGCCATACTATCGGTAATCAGGGTCCCATTGCTGGATATTACCGGTCTTAATCCCAGTTCCGCAGCCATGGAGCCAAGTTCAAAAATATCCTTGCGAATAATCGGCTCGCCCCCGGAGAAAAGCAACACCGGGACTTTCATTTGAGCCAAATCCTTAATAAATACTTTGGCTTCATCTGTACTTAATTCCCGGTCATAATCGTGATCTTCGGCATTTATGTAGCAATGTTTACAGCGTAAATTGCAGCGGTTGGTAACATTCCAAACCACCAGTGGACGATTGCTGTCCGAAAACTGAAGCAGCTGCGGGGGCACCTGACCTTCATGTCCGCTGTATTTAATAACGTCCGATACGGTAGCTGTTCCGCACAGCAGTTTTGTACATCCTATCATCCCAATAATCCTCCCCGTATTTATTTGTATTGCTCGAGAATGACCTCTATTAGTCCGGCAATAGTATATTCAGGTGCAATCAAATCAACCTTAAAGCCTTTGTTTTTGGCGGTATCGGCTGTAATGGGACCAATGCAGGCAATTTTGGCCTCAGCCAGTTTTTCTACATTCCCCGCTCCAATAATATTAACAAAATTGGTTACGGTTGATGAACTGGTAAAGGTTATCAAATCGACTTTCCCTGCCAGTATCTGCCCCAGGTCTTCCGCACAGACATTGGCTGCCGGAGCCGCCGAATATAAATTAACCTCACTGACATGAGCTCCCATTTCATTTATAGCCTCCGGCAGAATGGCCCGTGCCCCCCGGGCACGGGGAAGCAACACTGATTGCCCGGGTTTGATCTTCTTTTCCAGTTCTTCGATTAATCCCTCCGCTACGTATTCCGACGGTACGATATCGGACTTTATGCCGCGATTACGCAGTCTTTCACAGGTAGCGGGACCGATGGCACAGATGTTTATGCCGGTTAAACACCGAATATCCAATCCATCGGCCATCATTTCGGTAAAAAATATATCTACCGCATTTACACTGGTAAAAATGATCCAGTTAAAACTATCGATGCTGCGAAAGGCATGGTGTAAAGGGCTTAAATCTTCTTCCGGAGTAACTTCGATGGTGGGAAACTCTATTACTGAGGCCCCCAATTCTTTCAATTTATCAGCCAGAGCACTTGCCTGCGCCCTGGCCCGGGTTACCACCACCCGTTTGCCCCATAATGGTTTATTTTCTACCCAGGCCAACCGCTCACGCATATTGACCACTTCGCCCACTATTATTACTGCCGGTGGTTTGAAATGGGAGTCCTGGACTTTCCGGCCTATATCGGCCAGTGTACCGGTCAGCACCTCCTGTGCCGGCCATGTTCCCCATCGAACCAGAGCTACCGGAGTATCCGGCCTCTTCCCGTTAGCAACAAGGTTATTGGTTATAAGATCCAGATTTTCAATTCCCATGAGAAATACCAGGGTATCGATTCCCTGGGCCAATTGAGGCCATTTAATCGAACTTTCCTGTTTGCCCGGCTTCTCATGTCCGGTAATTATGGCCAAACTGGAGGCAGCATCACGGTGAGTCACCGGAATGCCGGCATAAGCGGGTACTGCTATGGCCGATGTCACCCCTGGAATTACTTCATAATCAAAACCATGATTTCTTATATATTCAGCCTCTTCCCCCCCGCGTCCAAACAGGAAGGGGTCGCCCCCTTTGAGCCGAACTACTTTCTTTCCGGCCGCCACCTTTTCCACCAGCAGTTCATTGATTTGCTCCTGCCTGAGGGCATGATGGCTGGAAGCCTTGCCTACATATATTAATTCTGCCTCCGGCCTGACACCGGACAGGATATCAGAATTGACCAGACGATCATATACTACTACTTCAGCTTCGGCCAACAGAGCCCGGCCCTTGATGGTAAATAGGCCGGGGTCCCCCGGACCTGCGCCAATAAGATAGACTATACCCTCACGCATATCTATTCTCCTAACCGTTCTATTTCAGCCAGGATGGCATCCGCCCCCTGCTTTAACAACCGGCCGGCCAGTATACGGCCAACTTCGGAGGACTTAGCCAGCTCTCCTTTTTCCTGGCTTTTAAAAACCCTGGTTCCATCCAATGACGAGACCAGTCCTTCGAGTATTATTTCATCTTTTTCTATTTTCCCCAGAGCGGCAATAGGTACCTGGCAGCCACCCTGTAATTCTTTCAAAAAAGCTCTCTCGGCACTTATTTGCATATATGAACTCATATCATTAACAATATCCAGACAATGCCGGGTCGCTAAATCATCTTCCCTGGCTTCTATCGCTATTACTCCCTGACCAACTGCCGGCAGAATAATATCCGGGGATATAAAATCAGTTACATACGATTCAAAGCCCAGTCGTTTTACTCCGGCATAAGCCAGAATAATACCGTCCAAATTCTGCTCCTGCATTTTACGAATACGGGTTTCAACATTGCCGCGTAATTCCACTATCCGTACATCGGGCCGGACTGATTTAAGCTGGGCAATTCTTCTGAGACTGGAGGTTCCCAGGATTGCCTGCGGTGGTAAACCGGCCAGACGATACCCTTTGACAGATAACAGTACATCACGAGGATCCTCACGTTTTAAGACAGCTGCCAGGCACACGCCCGGAGCCAATTGGGAGGGAAGGTCTTTTAAACTGTGAACCGCCATATCTATTTTTCCATCCAGCAGTTCAGTTTCGATTTCGCTGGTAAAAAGCCCCTTATCCCCTATACGGGAAAGAGGTACATCTAATATTTTATCTCCCTTGGTTTTGATTATTACAGTTTCAATGCTGGTATCCGGGCAGGCTCTTTTTAAACAATCAACTGTATATTGAGCCTGCCATAGAGCCAGACGACTACCCCGGGTTCCCAGTTTTATATGTTGCATCGTCAAACTGCTCCCTATTATCTATTTGTAATTCAAAAAGCTTGTTTACCACTTCGGCATACAAATGCCCCTGATTGGTCGCAGCCACGTTCTTTAAGTTGACGATAGGATTGTGCAGGATCTGGTTGACTATGGAATTAGCCATGGAAGCTATAACATTCTTATCGTGTTCAGATAACTCTCCCAATCGGTTAAACGCTTTTTTCAGTTCGTTTTGCTGAATGGTGCCAATCTGCTCTTTTAAAGCAGTTATGACCGGAACCACATAAAGGGCACCCATCCATTCATTGAATTTTATTAATTCTTCATCAACTATATGGTCGGCGGTACGAGCTGCTCTCTGCCTTTCCAGCAAACTGCTGTCCACCACATTCTGCAGATCGTCAATATCGTAGATATAAACCCCCGGAATGTCTACCAGAACAGGATCAATATCTCTCGGAACCGCAATATCAATCATTATTATCCGGTTGCCATTTCTGGCCTTAAGCACCTCAAAGCAATTCTCCCGGTGTAATACATAATGACTGGCGGCCGTACAGCTTATTACAATGTCGGCATTCTCAAGCTGCTGAGCCAGTTCGTCAAACCGAACCGCTCTCCCGCCTAAGGCTTGGGCCATGCTAACGGCTTTATCGTATGAACGGTTGGATACTATTACCGAATTTACCCCGTTCAATATCAAACAGCGGGTAGTCAGTTCACTCATCTCGCCGGCTCCCACCACCAGTACCGTTTTGCCATCCAGCGGTCCCAATATATTCCTGGCCAATTCTACCGCAGCATAGCTGACTGACACCGGGTGCCGGTCTATATCTGTCTCGGTCCTTATCCTTTTGCCTACATTAATGGCTTTTTGAAAAAGGGCATTTAAAACCCCGTCCGAAGTCCGGTAATCAATGGCGCGCTGATAAGCATCTTTGACCTGGCCCAGAATCTGAGGTTCTCCCAGTATCATAGAATCCATGCCTGCCGTCACCCTGAAAATATGTGATATGGCATCATAACAATTAGGCTGGTATATATAGGGTTTTATATCGTTTAGCCCTGAATACCTGGTTAAATAGTTTTCCAGGATGGCCTGGCCTTCCATTATATCACGAGCTGTAGCATATATCTCCATACGGTTGCAGGTGTTTAAAAGTACAAATCCTTCTATCACCCCGGTACGCTTAAGTTCTTGACAAGCTTCCTTAATATTATCTTCAGAAAACGCAAATTTTTCACGGATCTCCACCGGAGCCGTCCGGTGGTTTAATCCCGTAAGCAGGACATACATTGTTTAATTCGCTCCCTTGCCTTTTCTTTTTCCCCCACTTTGAGCAAGTCTAATATGTCCGAATAGACCAAGGCTTCATACATCTTTTTTCTATCTCTGATATCTGCAATCTCATTCTGAACAATCGTGCGTTGTTCACCTAAAAGTTCTACAAAATCACCATAGGCTTCAGTTATCACTTCACTAAGTTCCTCTTTGAGCCTTCTGGCAAAAAGGGGACTCTTTCCGCCGGTTGATACAGCAAGCGTCAATGACTGCCGTCGTAATACCGCTGGAACATAGAAATCACAGTTGGCAGGGTCATCAACTGCATTAACCATTACCCCCTGCTCACGGCATATGTCCACTACATGACGGTTTACCGACTCATTGTCGGTAGCAAGAAAGGCCATACAGGCACCCTGCAAATCACCATCTTCGAACTCTTTGGGCAGCCAGCTAATACGCCCCCGGTCAGCCCATTCTGCAATAACCGGAGTTGCTTGGGGGCTAACCACTACTACCTGTGCGTTGCATCCCAGTAAATCGGAAATTTTACGCTCCGCTACCTTGCCGCCGCCAATGACAACTGCTTTTTTACCATAAATATCTAAAAATACAGGAAATAAGGTTTTAGTCATAGTAACTCCCATTTTGTTTGTTAAAAAAAAGGTCTGGCTTCAGACCTATTTAGGATCTTTTTTGTCTTCTAGTTCTTCGAATTCTTCTTCTTTAGCTTTTCTGAAATTCTTAAGGGCTTTCCCCATTGATTGACCCACCTGCGGTAGTTTGCCAGGCCCGAAAATAACCAATACGATAACCAGAATGAGTATCAGTTCCCACGGTCCGAAATTCCCGATCAATCCAAACAATTCTTTCACCCCTTTATTATTTTATCTTATAAAATAGCACAACCTCTCTTTTTTACCAGTTATTCTTACTATATTATGACAAAATGCATTTTTTTTGTAAAGCGAACTGAATAACGGAAAAGTAAATAGCGCGTGGGGCTCAGAACTGCCTTGGCGTCACCGGCCTATTCCCATTTTCGAATCAAACCCCGGGCGGCCGGTAAAATTTACTCGCTTATTTCCGTAGTTTCCTCTTGATTCCTTCCCTTGCCCGGTTTACTGAATTTGGCTACCCATATGCTAATTTCATAGAGCAAATAAACCGGACCGGCCATTAACATTTGGGAGAAAGGATCAGGGCCGGGGGTAAGCGCTGCAGCCAGAATAACAATAATCAGCAACGCATACCGGCGTTTACTGGCCATTGCTTCATAGGTTACTATCCCCATCTTGGTAAGAAAGAAAACTACCACCGGCAGCTCGAAGACCAAACCAAAAGGAATAGTAAAAGCCAGCACAAAGGAAACGTACTGATCGACTTTAAACATAGTTTCGAGATTATTTCCGGCGATATAAATCAGGAATCCCAGTATGAGTCTTAAAACTCCGAAATAGGCAAATAATACTCCGCCGGCAAAAAGAATAGTCGTTATGGGAATCAGGAAATAAACATATTTCCGTTCATGGGGATAAAGAGCCGGCTTGACAAACCTCCATAAAGCCCAGATTACTACCGGGAAGGCCAATATAAAACCACCCAGGAAAGAAAGCTGGAGCTTAACCATAAAGGCCTCGGTTACACCTGTAACTATAAGTTTTTCATCATAGCTGTTAAGCGGGGACATAATCAGGTTTAGAATCTGTTCACTATGGGAAAAGCATAAAACAGCGGCCGCAATTATAGCTATTAAGATGATTATAATGGATTTGCGCAGATCTTCCAGATGCTCAATAAGGGTCTGTTTTTTTTCCGGCGTCCAATCAGAAATGGCCAAACTGTCTTCCTCCCCATTAAAAATTACGTATCAGAATAAAATCGGCTATATCAGAAAGAATCTGTTTCTCAGGTTTATCAGGCAATAAAAGCAGTTGCTGCTGGGCCAGATAAGCATACTTACGACTCACCTCATAAGCGTATTCAATTCCTCCGGATTCAACCACCATATTAATTATATTCGCAGTCTCAGATCTGCATATATCCGGTTGGGATAACATAGTTTTGAACTTGTACCTGTCCGGTAAAAATCTAAGAGCATAAATGACCGGCAAGGTTATAATTCCCTGCCTTATATCGTTGCCGGTAGGCTTGCCCAAAGTTTTTTCATCAGCTACCAGATCCAAAATGTCATCTGTGATCTGAAAGGTCATACCTACGTAATATCCGTATTTCTTCAAGGCTTCTATTTCCTGGGGCGGGGCTGCGCTTATCATGGCACCCAGCTGACAGCTGACGGATATCAAAAGGGCCGTTTTACATTGGATGCGGCGCAGATAATCTTTTAATCCCTGCTCGACATCATAACAGCTCAGCATCTGTTTTATTTCACCTTCGCATATCCTCATGCTGGCATCAGCCAGTACATCGACTACATCCGGGCGATTATATTCGTTTACCACAGCCAGGGACCGGGCCAGAATGTAATCTCCGGCATAAATGGACATCCGATTGCCCCAGCGCTTCTTTACGGTGTCGGCGCCCCTTCTGGTTTCAGAATTATCAATGACATCATCATGAACCAGACTGGCCATATGAATAAGCTCCAGAGTCACGGCCAGGGGTATCGCCCTTTCCAGGGAAGTCATATACATACGGGCTGCCAGGAGTGCAAATCCCGGTCGTATTCTTTTTCCACCCGCTTTAATCAGGTGAGCGGAAGCTTCATCCAGCAGAGCCAAACTGGTATTAATATTTTCAAACAGCTTTTGTTCGACCACGTCTAATTCATTACTTATGGGATTAAAAAAACTAAAATGCGACATAACTTCCCCCTTGATAAGGATAACCTTTCCTTTCACTCATATCTTTTATAAAGATTATGGGTAATCCCCATACTGTCCATGACTTTCCCCACTACAAAGTTTACCATATCCGTCATCGTTTGCGGTTCATAATAATAACCCGGCATCGCCGGCACAATCTGCACTCCGATTTGAGCCAGTTTAAGCATATTAGTCAGATGGATAACACTAAGTGGGGTTTCCCGCGGGACCATAATGAGCGGGCGTTTCTCTTTAATCATTACATCGGCCGCCCGTTCGATTAAATTATTTGACATTCCATTGGCCACAGCGGCTAAAGTTGACATAGTGCAGGGAACAACAATCATGCCGCTGGTTATAAAGGAGCCACTGGCAATGGGAGCAGCTATATCAGCATTATCATGATAAACCAAAGGGCCGGGCAATCTTGTGCTGAACTCGTCCTCCCAGTTGGCAACCGGAGACCATTTTAGTTCCTGTTCGATTACAATCCGAGCCGGTTCACTGGCAACAAGATGTACCTCATATTCCCGGGCCAATAATTCCCGGGCCAGTGCAATTCCATACACCACACCGCTTGCACCGGTCAAAGCCACGATATATCTGGGCATAAATATTCCTCCCGGGCAGCCTGACTACCTCTTAAGTAAAGTATAGGCAATTATCTATAAAATATCGATCAGTGTCAGTACCAGTATCAGCATTCCTACATAATGGTTAATTTTAAAGGAGGCAAAATTCACCCGGCTCAGATCGCCGGGTTTCACTATAATATGTTCATAAATTAATATCAGGGCCGTAATCGCAATAGCACAATAGTACCAGAGCCCCAACAATAAAATAATGCCATTTGCTACTAAAAATATCAATGTTAACAGGTGAAATACCGCAGAAAAGATGAGCGCTCCGGTTTCTCCAAACCGGGCTGGAATAGAATAAAGATGATTTTGCCGGTCAAATTCAATATCCTGACAGGCGTACATGGCATCAAAACCTGCTATCCAGCAAGCTACTGCCATTCCCATTATCAGGGGCTGCCAGTCGAAACTGCCGGTGATGGCGATCCATGAGCCGATTGGGCCTATTCCTATTGCCAGGCCCAGAATCAGATGACACCACCAGGTAAATCGTTTGGTATAAGAGTATCCCCATAAAATCAATACCGCCAAGGGTGCCAGTTTTACACACAGCGGATTAAGCTGAGCGGCGGCATAGAATAACAGGGCAAAACATAGAAATACCGTCAACCACACCGGTACCATGGGCAGTTGGCCTGAAGCCATGACCCAATTGGAAGTTCGGGGATTGGAACGATCAATATGCCGGTCTATCAGACGGTTCAGGCACAAAGCAGCCGTTCGAGCCGCTACCATCGCAATTGTTATCCATAAGAGCTGGCTTAACGAAGGAACATTTTTATAAGCCAGAAAAGCACCCAGATAGGCAAAAGGAAGCCCAAACAAGCTATGTCCGAAATCAATCATGGTTAAAAATTTTTTAAACTTATTCAAGGCCGTATTCGCTCCATCTATTATTCACCAAATTGATTATATCCTGCCGCATGTTAATATCCGCCGGCCACTCCCGGGTATGCCCTTCACTGAGCCACTTTTTGGTGGCGTCTATGCCCATTTTAGAGCCCATTAAGGCCAGAGGAGCAGAATGGTCCAGAACATCCAAGGGTCCGTCGACTATCATAGTATCCCGGCGGGGGTCAACATTATTGAAGACCTTCCACATAACTTCCGACACATTTTGGACATTTACATCATGGTCAACTACGATTATAAATTTGGCAAACATCATCTGCCCCATTCCCCATAAAGAACTCATTATTTTACGGGCATGACCGGGGAAGGATTTTTTGATGGAAATCAATACGCAATTATGAAATACACCTTCCATAGGTAAATGCATGTCTACCACTTCCGGAAGCTGCATCTTTAAGAGAGGCAAAAATATACGTTCAGTGGCCAGAGCCATATAACAATCTTCCTGGGGAGGTTTTCCCACTATGGTAGTGGGATAAATGGGATTACGGCGATGCGTAATGCATTTAAGATGAAATACCGGGAAAAGCCCAGCCAGGGAATAGTAGCCGGTGTGGTCACCAAAAGGGCCCTCCATCCTGGTCTCACCCGGATTCACATAACCTTCCAGGACTATTTCGGCATCGGCCGGCACTTCCAAATCGATAGTTTTACAACGCACCATATCAACCGGTTTTTTCCTTAAAAATCCGGCAAAAATCAGTTCATCAATATCCTTGGGCAATGGGGCGGTGGCGGCATAAGTTATGGCAGGGTCCCCGCCCAGGGCAACCGCTACTTCAGTCGGCCGGTTTTCATTGCAGTTGCGCTCATAATTCCGGGCACCGTCATGATGCAGGTGCCAATGCATACCGGTAGTCTTTTCATCAAAAACCTGCAGCCGGTACATACCCACATTGCGTTTGCCGGACTCGGCATCACGGGTATACACCTGACCCAGAGTAATAAAAGGTCCCGCATCCTCCGGCCAGCATTTGAGCACCGGAAGTCTGGACAGGGAAGGGTCAGGATCAACCACTTCCTGGCATGATCCGCTTTTAACCATACGGGGCATGAACGAAGACAGTTCAGCCAGCCGAGGCAATAACTTGATTTTATCCAATACCGATTTGGGCACATTATCGGTAATTTCCAGAATTGAATTTATCTCGCGGGCTATATCATCCAAATCGTTTACATTGAGGCTTAAGGCCATTCTTTCTTTACTTCCAAAAGCATTTATCAAAACCGGCATATCAGAACCTTTAACATTCTCAAAAAGTAAAGCAGGCCCGCAGGCCTTGCTTATCCGATCGGTAATTTCAGTGATTTCCAGTTCGGAATCAACTTCAGCCTTTATCCTTTTTAATTGTCCCTTCTGTTCCAAAACATTTATAAAATCACGTAAATCCTTATAAGCCATTCCTGCACTCCCCTGTTTATTTTCTGCTACATTACTGCAACTTGTTCATTTCCGTAGATAGCCAGATGTAAGTCTCCAATTACTTTCTCCAGCACGGTACCTGATTTAGAGGCATAATTACTGCAATGTCCCATCAATATTTCGGTGTTATGAAGATAAGGCCGGGCCTCTTTAAGCGACTGCTTGTCTGCCAGTAACTCGAAAGACATTCCCAGGTTGTGTCCCATCTGGCGGTAGGTTTCCTGTTTCTCGGCATTCAATCCGGCCAGCCGGGCGGCCGTTAAAAATGAGGTTCCGTACAGAGGTGCCCGGGTTTTTTCCAGTACCTGGGTTTTGTTACCATGCATTTTATTTTGAAGAACCAGACCTTCATTTAATTCGCATATCAGGTCCGACATAATACCAACCAAACTGGTAGTTCCTGAACGGACCAGGGATTTTAGAACGGTTCCAAAAATATAATCCCCCACCAGTATGGCAAACTGCAGTTTATTATCGTGCAGCTGGCCTTCCGCATCATCTTTGATCAGGGCGTGAATGCTGTTGGAAAAATAGACCGTTTTAAAAATACAGGCCATTGCTACAGCCAAAGAGCGGTTTAAATCGAAATGTTTATATACACTTAAAACTACGGCAGGCAATACCTTCCAGGTTAAATCATCCTGCATGTAGTTGTAATAAACATCAATGTCATTCCACCAGGGCAGGAGATTGTCCCGGAAGGAGTTCTCAACTTCCGCCATATCTCCGTTTATTTCCCTGGAAAAAAGATACTTCATGTAGCTATCCTCCTAAAAACAAGCTCAGCGTTTTTTATTATTATTTTACCTTACTTGATTCTTTCTTTCTTCGTCAATTTTTCCCTTTTTAATTACGATTTATTTTGTACCGCATAAATGATAGGTTCAAATTAAATCTTACAAGTAGTTGGAGTAAATGGCAATAATTATTATTCAAGCCTTACATTTCCTGAATATTTTATGAAAAACAAAGACCTCGTTCGTTTAGACTCACAAACAAGGTCTTTAGTCGAAATATGAACAAAATGTTAAACTTCCTCGGTCTACTAAAATAGTATCCCTCCTAAATATTAACCACCAGGCGTTCATCCTGGTTTGCGATTAATCCCCGCTTGACCTCGTTAGCATCCATAGTTTCAGATTGAAACATCTCTGCTACATAATTGCAAGCGTCCCAGGGATTAACCCGTTCGCCGCAGGTAAAGACATCTACTGCAGCATACCCCAATTCGGGCCAGGTGTGAATGGCCAGGTGTGACTCGGAAATCACCACAACACCGCTAACTCCTTGCGGACTAAACTTGTGAAAGACCATTTCCCTAACTTCAGCTCCAGCCTCCAAAGCGGCATTGACCATGATATCTTGAACTTTATCGATATCATTCAACACCTCAAAACGACAACCGTATAACTCGGCTAAGACATGTCGCCCCAAAGACTGCAATCATTTCGCCTCCTTTCAGTTTTTAAGTTATCTCAAACCTCCCTTGGTTTAATAAACATACATGTAGAATTTTAGCATATTAATATCGTATGTCAATAAATCAGCAACGTTTATTTTATGCTATATAATATTTATTTTCCTGCCTTTTGTTTAATAGTTTTGTACTTATTTTAATCCAAACCATTAATAATATTATTTACTCCATGAATAAACTCTTTTTGATTGCCTTCACCCAATAAATCATACAGACGTGAATTAAAAGCACTTTCGATTTGCACTATTCTGGCAGCGATCTGCCTGCCCCGATCAGTTATAAAAACCCTGATAGCTCGGCGATCCTGAGTATCCAGTTGTCTTTCTACCAATCCGTCTTTTTCCAATTTGTCAATCAGAACCGTCATGGATGAACTGTCAATTAAAGACTTGCTGCCTATTTCCTTCAAAGTAGCGCCGTCTTCATTAAGCAAATAGCTTAAAATAAATGATTGCGGAATAGTTACCCCGGTTCCTTCTAATTGCAGATTAAGATTCTTCTCAATTTTCTTCATTGCGGCACGCATACTAAAGCATAAATAATTCGTTAATTCTACCATAATACCAATTAACCCCTTTATTAATTATTGGCAGGGCAATAGTACGGCAAAAACAAAATTTATGATATCTATCATGTTATAAATAATCATTCAGAAATATCCTAATATTAGTATTTATGTTGCTTGAATTTGTACCTACTTAATGATATTTTAGAATAAAGTATAAATTAATACAATGATGGAGAAGAATAGGCAACTATTATGATTGCTCATAAATAATCGCAATTAGCTGAACGGGCTTAAAAACTGCTGGTTTTCATCGGTAAGGGGTGGTAGTATTTTTACTATGGCACCAGGATAGGTTTATTAGGAGCAAACCTCAGAAAAGCCTACCTCACTTAGGTGAGCGCAGGCTTTTATTATTGCATACATGTGCCATTAAATAGAAGGAGGATTAATCATGCCAGAAGCGAAAAAGAGAATACTCACCGGAGACAGGCCTACCGGCAATCTGCATCTGGGTCATTATGTGGGCAGTCTGGCCAATCGGGTCAAACTGCAGCAGCAATATGAAAACTTTATAATTATTGCAGACGTACAGGCACTTACCACCAATTTTGAAAAACCTGAAAATTTGAGCCGGGACACCTACCATATTGCTACCGATTATCTGGCTTCAGGTCTGGACCCTGAGTTATCCACTATTTTTATTCAGAGTATGGTACCCCAAATCCATGAACTTACCATGTATTTTTCTATGTTTACATCTGTTAATGTATTACGCCACAATCCTACCATTAAAACCGAAGCAGCTCAGCATGGTTTTAGTGATATGCCTTATGGCTTTTTAGGCTACCCGGTAAGCCAGGCCGCCGATATTACTGCATTTAAAGCCCATCTGGTTCCGGTTGGGGATGACCAGATACCCCATATTGAATTGGCCCGCAAAATTGTGCGCCGTTTCAATGATCTGTATAAACCGGTTTTAATTGAACCCGAGGCTCTGGTAGGAGAAGTCCCGCGTCTGATTGGACTTGATGGCAAGGCCAAAATGAGCAAAAGCCTCAATAATGCTATTTTCCTGTCCGACAGCGCCGAAGCCGTAAAAAGAAAAGTACACGATGCGGTGACCGACCCGGCCCGGATAAGAAAAACCGACCCCGGCCACCCGGAAGTATGCACTGTGTATGAATACCATAAAGTGTTTAATCCCGCTGAAGTCGACCAGATTGAATCGGAATGCCGTGCCGGTGAAATCGGGTGTGTAGCCTGCAAGAAAAAACTGACCGGTTGTTTAAACGATTTGCTGGAACCCATGCGGGAACGCAGAGCCAAATACGAAGCCCGGCCGGAACTGGTCCGGGAGATTTTAATGGATGGAACCGCCCGCGCATTTATGGCGGCTGAAGCAACCTTACAGGAAGTCCGCGAAGCCATGCACATCAATTATTTTTCCATGCCCATCCCTATGAACGACGCCGAATAAATCAAGACCACCAGTTTGTTCTGAGGCTATAAGCCTCTGTTACCGGCCAGCGTCTTAAGGCACTGGCTTTCTCATTTGTTCAAGCGAACTGGGACAAATTGTTCCCGACTGTGCTCTATTCTCGCTTGGAGCTATATTCCCTCACACTACAAATCAAAAAGGCTTATCTGCTGATTCGGGGACGGGATCGGCGGATAGAAAATACCTATAATGATAAACGGGTTGGGCGCGACATTATGGAACCGCTTGGTTGTGCCGAGAAAGAAATAAATGTCCCTTTGCAAAAAGGAATCCAGATACTTCTCCTTGACCTTGGCGGTTGCCACGCTTTCATCGCCGTGCACTCTCCATAGGCAGTTGAAATACAGCATCCCGATTTCCCAGTCCTCGATCATCATCTTGGACTGTTTGCCGGAGTCGTCCTCGAACCGATAGGAAAACTTGTAAGGCACTTTTTGGACAACTCTGAACTCCGCCTCAATTTCCTCTGGAGTTTGAAACAGGTTAAGCTGTTGAGACTGGCTTTGAAGGGTTGCTAGCTTTTTCGGATTCCAACTGCGGTTATCGGACTCAATTACAAAATCAAGTATTTTGGTAGGTTTGAACACAGCCAGAGACGTTTTGGCGGTAGACTTGGCCTCGTCAATTAACGCCTGGAGGTTGGTGTATATTGGTTTGTTTCTGAAAACAATCCTGCGCCGCTCATCCCAGTCGAGTTTGTCCGGCTTAGGCTCAACCACCATCGTGGATATATCAGGTTGATAGGATTCTGGGCGAAAATCTGAAGTATTGCGTTCCACGTTAACCTGTACCCACGTATACTTGGGGTACTTTTGGTCGTCGTTAAGCAGCCTGAACGGCATAGGATAAAGGCGAATCCACGCGCCATCCTCAAGCACACCTGCAGTGCAGACAAGCTCCGCATATTTCTCGGAGATGGTTGGGTATGTCTTTACCAAAATGTAAATGCGCTTCTTCACTGGCATCATAGGTCTTCGCTCCTTATTGGATGTGTACCTGCGATATAGTCCCTGATGACGTGCCGATGGCACATTTCCGGCTCTCGTTCGTAGCACATAAGAGCAATTCGAACATTGGAACGCAAAAGCGAGTAAACCTGCTCAAGTAGCGGCGTAAGCTTCGGAAGCGTTTTTGCATAATTGCTGAATAAACATTTGTAGTCCTCATCCGTTTCAAGCGCACTGCGTTTGTCGGATTCAATTCCAAGTTCGGGGATATGGACGTACTTTATGCCTATGGTTTCCGTAATGTGTTTGAGTTTTCCTTTGGAGAATCCGAACTTACGGCTAAGAGGATTTTTGCGGATATCGCACAATAACCGAATGTCGTTCTGGATTAAGTTATTAATAAACGCCTCGACGCTTTTGCCTTCATAGCCTATCGTGAACAAGATTTGCCCAGTCTGGGTATAAGCTTGCCTTCCGTCATTGAACCGCTCCAGTTCCTTCCCGCGCAATAGCTGCCCTGTGATTTCGCTGTTTATCGCGTAGTACGGGTATTCGCGGTATGCTTTGCGGATAAGGGCGTTGCCCCTCTCCGTTGCAATTTGAAAAGCAGGAAAAACCGACTCTTGCAAGTAATCTCCGACGGCTTTAATTCGTGTACCTTTCGGCGTGTGTTCAATGGATAAGTACCCATCCCGCCGCAAAATATCCAAATCCTCCGCAAGCTGAAAAGAATATGAACCGAATCTATATGGAACGAACTCGTAAAAGTCCAAGCCTTCCGACATCGTGTGAAGGAAAACCAACTTCTGTAAGTCGGTGGATGTTACGCTTTGAAGTTGGCGAATAAACGCCAACAGGAACCGCTGCCGCTTGTATGTCGGCTGATTATTATGCCCGCTCATTCCGTCACACCTCCTTCTTATAAAATATATTACGCCAAGACTGTATATAAATATCTAATGTTTCGGCTGACCTTATGTAAAACCTCGTTTTGAACCGTCAAGTATTCCTTGACAGTTACCGACGGTTCCCATTGTGGTTGGGCTGGTTTGTACGGATGCACTTCAAACGAATCTTGCCGTTTAAACGAGTATTTGTTTATTTCTTGATAAAAATTAAATATCCTGCTTAAAACAGAATATTTGTTCTAAATTTATACTAAATTTATATTGGTTAATAATTTTTTGGCAATTGGAACTGAAAACCATTGCTAATCTCATCATAAACTTCCTGCAAATGTTTCGAATGCTTGGCATATATAAAAATATTTGCCCTGGCCCTTACAACCATTTTAATAGCAATATTAGTATAATTATGGCTATTCCCAGCAAGTTGTACTGCATACGTTTCCGGTTCAGTTTCTTATCTGCATTCTTATCCATAGCCCAGGATTTATACTTTCCTGATTCGCTATTTCTTGGCATTTTATTGCTTCCCGCCTTAAATTAATAAATACTTTATATACATTATATATATAAAACCATCAAATTCCATCACCCTGAAGGCCATTTCTCAGCCCCTTACTGCTTCAACAGCGATAAATCACAGCCTTCCCTAATGCCCTGCTCTTGAACTTTTTTATATCCAGTATACTGTATTTCGCATTGCGGAATTCTAATCCAATTGACATAATTCAAGGCCTGATATTATAATCTAAATACATATTTTAAAATTCTATTCCATACTGTGAAATTATATATAATACAGAAAAATTTAGAAAGGACGGAGAAACACAATGTTGTCTTATGCTCAAGATGTTATACAAAACGTAATTAAAAGAAATCCTGGTGAACCGGAATTCCACCAGGCAGTAAAGGAAGTATTGGAATCTCTGCAGCCGGCACTGGAGAAACACCCGGAATACCAGAAAGCCGGCATATTGGAAAGGATCGTCGAGCCGGAAAGACAAATAATATTCCGGGTACCCTGGATTGACGACCATGGTAAAGTGCAGGTAAACCGCGGTATGAGAATTCAATTCAATAGTGCCATAGGTCCTTACAAAGGTGGATTAAGATTTCATCCTTCCGTTTATCCTGGCATTATCAAATTTTTAGGCTTTGAACAGATATTCAAAAATTCTCTTACCGGTCTGCCCATTGGTGGTGGAAAGGGCGGCAGTGATTTTGATCCTAAAAACAAATCCGACCTGGAAATTATGAAATTCTGTCAGAGTTTCATAACCGAGTTATATCGCCACATAGGTGCCGATACCGATGTTCCGGCCGGCGACATAGGCGTAGGCGGCCGTGAAATCGGTTACATGTATGGTCAGTATAAAAGAATAACCGGTTTATATGAAGGATCATTAACCGGCAAAGGTTTAACTTTTGGCGGAAGCCTGGCCCGGACCGAGGCTACCGGATATGGACTTATTTATTTTGTGGATGAAATGGTACGGGACCATGGTAAAAGCCTCAAAGGCTCCACCGTGGTTATATCCGGTTCAGGTAATGTAGCTATCTACGCCGTGGAAAAAGTACACCAGCTAGGCGGAAAAGTCGTAGCTTTATCAGATTCAAACGGTTACATTTATGATGCTGCCGGCATTAAACTGGATACCGTTAAACGTATTAAAGAAGTTGAAAGAGGCAGAATCAGCGAATATGTGAAATATCACCCCGAAGCCGATTATACCGAAGGCAAAGGTATATGGAATATAAAATGTGATATAGCCTTGCCCTGTGCCACTCAAAATGAACTTAATGAAAATGATGCCAAGACTCTTATCGCTAACGGATGTTTTGCGGTAGGTGAAGGAGCCAATATGCCCTGTACTCCTGAAGCAGCCAAAATATTTATTAACAACCAGGTTATGTTTGCACCGGGAAAAGCCGCCAATGCTGGTGGTGTGGCCACCTCGGCCCTGGAAATGTCGCAGGATAGCATGAGATACTGCTGGACTTTTGACGAAGTCGACAGCAAACTTAAGAATATCATGGTCAACATTTATCATAATGTCAGCCAAACCTCGCAAATCTACGGTTCTGAAAATAATCTAATCGCAGGCGCTAATATAGCCGGTTTCCTTAAAGTGGCCGATGCTATGCTGGCCCAAGGAATAGTGTGATAACTCGACTCCCTTATTATAAACTTCGCAGAGCCCGCTTTCAGATAATTTAGTCTGGAAGCGGGTTTTGCATCTGGCTAATTACAGCAGGGAACACACCTTCCGCGAACCAAAGTAACGAATGTCTCCAGGTTAGTGGACTGAATGATTTTTATGATATTTGACAAGTATTTGCAGGCATGGTTACAATTAATTTTATATAATACTGTCCGGATAAAATATCAGGAGAAATGAGGTAGTTCGCAAAGGTGATACACTCTAATAGCAAACCTGAGGTTGATAACATCGGAGATGATCATAAGACGGTTCAATCCGTGGAAAGAACCCTTGATATTATTGAAAAACTAGCTGAATACGGTTCTCCTGTTAGTCTCAGTGAACTGGCCGAAAGTGTAGATTTAAAGCCCAGCACCGTGCATAGATTACTGGGTACCTTAATGTTTAGAGGATTTGTAGACCAGGATGAACATAGTCGGTATAAGCTTTCCTTAAAAGTCTATCATATAGGTAATGCCGCCACCTATTCCATGGATATTACAAAGCTTGCTGCTCCTTTTATGCACGAACTTTTGGACCTGTGTAATGAAACGGTCAATCTGGCCGTACTTGACCGGGGAGAAGTCGTGTACATAGACCAGCTGGAGTCCACCAATATTGTCATAGTTAAGATGTTTGCCCGGGTAGGCAACCGTGGTCCCGCCTATTGCACCGGTTCCGGCAAAGTCTTGCTGGCAGGCCTGACCCGCGAGGAATTTGCCCGTTACCTGGACAAAACCGAGTTGGATCGCTTTACCAGTGATACTATTACTGATCCCACCATGCTGGCCAAAGAAATTGAGCGGGTACGCAAAGACGGTTATGCTCTCGACCTGGGGGAAAGGGATGAAGGAGTAAGGTGCATCGCAGCACCCATTAAGAATCAGGAGGATCGGGTAGTTGCCGCATTGAGCGTTTCCGGCCCCAGCATGCGCATGACTGCGTCTTATATAAATAATGAACTGGTTCCACTGGTTAAAAGTTTGGCTGCACGCATTTCCTTACAATTGGGCTGCCGCGAACCCGGCAAATAAAGTTTCTTTGCCTTACTTGTCTATAAATATATAATGAGATAATCTAGTATTATATTACAATACTCGGTTAGGAGTGGTTGAAATGTCACAAACACCCAGATTTTCATTACGTTTTATTAAGCAGGAAAACCATCTTATGCTGCCTGAGGTAACTTCTATCCTGGTTACCCAAAAACTCTACGATATCTTATTTCAATATGTCATAACTTCGGAAAAGGAAAAAAAGCTGGAGAATTTTATTAAAATTTTGGAACAATATATTAAAAGCAAACCTATTGGTCCTTTTTCATTGCCTGTCCGGGAGCTGGAATTTCTGGAAGAGGGATTGCAGGAATTAAAACTGCTAAACTGGCGCGAGATACCGGTAACCTTATTTGAAATTATTCTGGAAGAACCATCTGAGGAAGAGGAGAAAAATACTGAACAATTAGATTCAGTATTGAGCCTGTTGGCTGGTCTGATGCCTTTTAACCGCAGTACAACTACCGGTCAAATCTACGTATATCCCACAGGTCTGACTGGTTTTTAAACAATAATAAAAGGGGGTTGTAACATGGATTTAAAAGATTCCCAAACCGAGCAGAATTTGTGGAAAGCATTCGCAGGCGAATCCCAGGCCAGGAACAAATACGATTTCTTTGCCAGCCAGGCCAAAAAAGAAGGATATGAACAAATCGCCGGCATATTTTCCGAAAGTGCCCTCAATGAAAAAGAACATGCCAAACTATTATTTAAACTGGCTATGGGAGGCATCCCCGGTACGGAGCAGAACCTTAATGAAGCAGCTGCCGGCGAAAACGAAGAACATACCAGCATGTATCCCGAATTCGAAAGGATTGCCCGTAAGGAAGGGTTCGAACACATCGCCAAAATCTTTAAGGAAATTGGTGAAGTTGAAAAGGAACATGAGAAACGTTATCGGAAACTTTTGGCCAATGTAACCAATAAGACCGTCTTCAAGAAGAGCCAGCCGGTTAAATGGAAATGCCGAAATTGCGGTTATGTTTTTGAAGGCCCCGAGGCACCAAAAATCTGCCCGGCCTGCGCCCACCCGCAAAGTTATTACGAGTTGCTGCAGGAAAACTATTAAAGCAAAAAAGCCTGAAAATAGTTTCCATAAGAGAAATTCGCAAAGATAAATGGTAAACCGATCTAAAGTAAACTAAATACCGTACGTAAACCAAAGCAGCAAGGCCGATTATTGGCTCTTGCTGCTTTGTTCCGCATTCAGGCACTCCGTACACACCCAGCCCTGAGGGCGCTCCTAACGTCGGGGCCGTAGGGCACTACCAACAATTGGGGGGTGAATGTATTTGACGTTTCCCGCCACTGCCCGGGTAAGCTTATAGCTTTATTGATGCTTTATCTCCTGCAAGGCCTGATAAACCGCCTCCGGGCTCAGGCCTTTGACATCGACCTCTATCAGTATATCGTCATACAGCACGCTGAAGCGCATTCTCGGGCCCGGTTCGTCGCCGGCGTCATCCACTTCATAAGTCCGCGCTTTTACCATATCCAGCGTCAGCTCTTCACTCCGGAAGATGGGGTTATCCACCATCTTTCGCAGGTCGTCAGGCACGTAATCGGCGCGCGGGATGGGGTAAAACGAGAGGTCGTAATTGAGCCTGTCGGCGCTGGAAATGATGCGGGTCTTATCCTTTTCTTCCAGGCGGGATACGCGCCAGTCGATATAGTTCATGCCTTTCCGCCAGAATACGATCAGGGTATCCTGCTCCTGATTGATAATGCGCAGGGCCTCCCCGAAAACAAATCCTCCGGGAGCTTGTGCCGGCAGATACGCGCCAAAATCAGTGTCGGCCCGGGCTTCCAGCAGGTCTAAAAGATCATGGCGCAGTTTGGGCACGACGGGATGGAAGACGCTGATATCGGCCGCTCCGCCTTTGATGAGCTGGGTGATGACCGTGGTGAATTCTTCCTGCAGCGCTTCTTTTTCCGTTTCCGGGCCGCTAATTTCCACATAGTAACCGAGGTCCGAAAGCCGGAAATTGGCGAAGTAGATCACATCGCGCAGCCCCCGGTTATTCGATTTTATTTCGAAAACTCCCGCTGTCACAGTGGTACCAAGAATATCCGAGGGTTGGCTGGCGTTCCCCAGCAAGTAATCAGTTTCGGCCACACCGGGCGCGATCTTGATATAAGTCTTGAGTCCGGCGGCGGAACGTGCAAAGGCGTCAATATTGTAAAAGGCGGCACTGTTTTTCTCGTTCTTGAAATTGGCGGTGGCGGTGAGGTGATGCGTCCCGGTCAGGCCGGGGAAAACGGCCTCCAGCTCATCAGCGTTCAGCTCCTGCCAGAAAAGGCCTGCCACAGCGGCATCGGCCGCGGCAGACTGCCCTTGTGCCTGGTTGAAAATAAGGGCTGAATTATTTTCCGGCAAAGGCATGCTTTGCGGCCATAGTTTAGGGACAGTGAAAATGCTCATCCCCACCAATACAAAGCAGGCACAAATCGCGGCATAACGCCTGACCGCTGCGGAGCAGCGGCTAACCGTGGTTTGCTGAGCAGCGCCTCCAGCGTAGGCCACAATTTTCCGGTGCAATCCATCCGGAACCGATATTTTATTCATATAGGCTTTATACGATTTCATGCTCTGCCTCCTTGAATTCCTCTTCCTCAGTTAAAACAACTTTCAGCTTCTGCCGGGCGCGGGTCAAATGGCTTCTGACGGTGGCTTCTTTTTGCCCGGTCAGTTCCGCAATATCCTTTACGGCATAACCTTCATAATAAAACAGATGAATCACCGCGCGGTATTGGGGAGGCAAGGCCATAATTTGTTCCAGCAGTTCATGCTGTTCCGGCTCGGCCGCAGGATAAGTATCAAGTAGGGGCTCGGTGCGTTTGCGCCAGAAAGAGCGCAGGCAGCTGCGGCTTAAGTTTATCGTCACTCGCAGCAGCCATGCCTTCTCATGCGCCGGGAAATTAAAAGTGGGAGCTTTTTCGTAAGCGCGCCAAAAAGCTTCCTGCACCACGTTCTCGGCATCGGCTGCGTTACCTGTCACCGCCAGGGCCGTGCGGTAAAGCCTGTTTTCATGTCTGCTTACGAACGCTTCAAATTCCTCCGGCCGGCAGGATTTAAAAGTCATGGCTCAACCTCCTTACTTTATATACGCTTGAAAGGGTAAAAAGGCTGCAAAATATCTTCGGAAAAGTTTATCATCCTATCTAATTAACCGGCCATGGCCGCAGGGCATAACCACCAACGAAAATGCGTCATCCTGAGTGTTAACGAAGGATCCTCTCCTTGTTAATCATCAATATCGGCAAGATTCTTCACTGCGTTCAGAATGACAAGAACAGTATTTTCGCACTAACCGTCTATGCTTTGGTAGCATTACCATTTTTGAAAATTGAGTAAAAAGTGGATCATGCCGGGGTTCGGCAATTGTTAAAGCCTCATGGCAGGAAACTGATGCGGAGTGAAATAAAAAGGAAGGTTAACCCTTGTCAAACAGGGATAAACCTTCCTATTAAAAACCTACTTTAATACTCATTAACCACATCAAGTATTAAATGTAAATCATTATTTGGCCTTAGTTGTAGAAAATCTGTATTCGTCAGAATCGAGTTCGTACCTTAAGCTTCTAAAACGCCAGTAACGCCTCACGTATTAATTTGGCCCCCAGAATAGCGGTGTTGTCGCTTGGTTCATACGGGGGGGAGATTTCGACTACGTCAAATCCTACTACGTTCAAATCTTTGAATTCCAGTAAGGTTTTTATCAGTTCCCGGGTGGTAATGCCGCCTGGTTCCGGAGTACCTGTTCCCGGAGCAAAGGCGGGGTCCAGGACATCAATGTCGACGGTAACATATACCGGCCGCCGGCCTATTTTTCCTTTTACCCCGCTAATGGCAGAAACAACCTCATCAAGATATAGATTAGTATGGGCGGCGGCGAATTCAAATTCTTCCTTCAGGCCCGACCTTATACCCAGTTGAAACAGCCTGCCCGGTCCTATCAAATCTACTACCCGGCGCATGACCGTAGCATGGGAGAGTTGTTCACCCAGATAGTCCATCCTCAAATCAGCATGAGCATCCAGTTGGATCACAGCCAAATCAGGATATTTTTCATGATATGCCTTTATCAAGGGCAAAGACACCAGATGTTCTCCGCCAATAGAATAGATTTTTTTATTCAACTCCAGAAAAGCCCGGGCGACTTTTTCCATCCGGGACAAACTCTCCTGAACATTGCCGAAAGGAATAATAACACTGCCGGCATCATAGAAATGGATATCTTCCAGAGATTTGTCCTGATAGATACTATAAGCCTCCAGGCCTTCGGAGACCTCCCGCACCCGGTATGGTGCCAGCCGGGTGCCGGGCCGGAAACTGGTGGTCGCATCCATCGGCAGCCCCAAAATAACCTGGTCACACTCATCCAAATTATTGCTGCTCTCCAGAAAAACAGCGCGGGCATCTAAAAGTTCTTCATATTTCATCGCTTTAATCTTCCTATTCCATAAATCTTTTTCCCAACTAACAGACCATATCACGAGGCCACAACCACCAACAAAAATGCGTCATCCTGAGTGTTAACGAAGGATCCTTCCCTTGTTAATCATCAATATCGTCAAGATTCTTCGCTGCGTTCAGAATGACAAGAACAGTATTTTCGTGCTAAGAAAGCTGAAAAGCCGCTTAATCTGCTGAAGCGGCATAGTTGATATGGCCTGCAATCTTGAATTAAACCGGCTTGTTGTCTTCGTTATACTTTTTAATAAATTCCACAAAATTATTTACTGATTTTCGCCTGGTCTTCTGGCGTGGATAAATAATATAGAAATGTCTGACCGCATTGACATCATCTATCCTGATAGTTTTTATCCTGCGCGCCGGATCCAAACTCCGGGTAGCCCAGCTTGATATAGCCGAAATACCTATATCTGATTCCACCGATGCTATTACAGCCTCAGTACTTCCGGCTTCCATGCAAACATTAATATCTTCCTTTTTAAGGCCATTGGCGGCCAGCAGTTCATCCAGGGCCTTCTGGGTGCCTGATCCCCTTTCCCGGAATATCCATCTTTCCCCGGCCAGCTTATCCACCCTGACCCTGGTATAGCGGGCAAGTTGATGATCGGCAGGTACAATGAGCACCAGTTCATCATGCAGCCACTCAAACCCGTCAACTTTGCGGTTATTAGTCCAACCGCCTACAATACCGATATCAAGTTCCCGTTCTACCGCCTTGTAAAAGATTTTTTCCGTATCCGCTACTTCCATACTTATACTTACAGCCGGGTATTTATCTTTAAATTTTTTAATAATGGCAGGCAGTATATACTGTCCGGGAATAGTGCTGGCTCCGATATAGAGGTTGCCTTTTCGGCTCTCGGAGAGTTCCTCCATGGTCTTGTCAGTCTTATCCATAGCTTTAATAATTTCGCGCGCGCAATTATATAAGGCCTCTCCTGCCTCGGTAGTTTTTAATTTTCGGCCGGAGCGTTCCAGCAGAAGAACCCCGTACATATCCTCCAGGGCCTGAATCTGCTTGGTTACTGCCGGTTGCGAAAGTCCAAATTCTTCTGCAGTCCGGGAAAGGTTTTGTGTTTCCACCACCTTAACATAAGTTCGAAACAGGTTCAGATTCACGCCATCCACCAACCCATCCTATTCTATTATTTAAGGAACCCATCCAAAATGGTATTAACTGCTTCCTCTTCGGTCAAACCCAGCGACATTAGTTTTATCAGTTGTTCCCCTGCAATTTTGCCTATAGCGGCTTCGTGAGTTAACACTGCCTCCGCATTCTCAGCATGCAGTTCCGGAATCGACCGGATAACAGCATTACCCATTATAATGGCATCACATTCCACATGCCCGAAGCACTCAGTTTTCCCCGTGAGCGCAGCATGAAAAGACTGCATCGAATGTTCCTGTGCCACTGACCTGGATAATACCTGCGCCGTTCCGCCTTTGCCCTCAATGACAATTTTGATATCTGAGACCGCATTTTGGTCTCCCTGGGTCAATAATTTTTCCACTATGCGCAAATTCCCTTTTTTATGGATAACTGCTTCAGTATTACGTATGGTATCGTCGACACCTTTTATCTGCACCAATTCCATTTCACAATAAGCACCGTCTTCAACCGTAACTACCGTAGTAGGGTTCAGTATTCTCTTGCCTGCTCCCTCACCCTGGCCATAATGTTTTTCGGTATAGAGCAGACGGGCACCTTTTTTGACGATAATATCATGAATACCATCATGTCTGGAATTGGCATGGGCTTCATTATGAATTCCGCAGCCGGCGATAATCACCACATCTGCATCTTCCCCGACAATAAAAGTATTATAGACCTTATCGTTAAGCCCGGATTGCGTCAGAACCACCGGCACATGCACCGTCTCATTCCGGGTTCCTGGCCGTATTTCAACATTCATGCCCGGTTTATCAGTTTTTGAGGTTATTTTAATGTTGGGCGAGGAATTACGTAAAACTGCTTCACCGTTGAGCCTAATGTTGACAGCGCCCTTGGGTATCCCGTTCATATCACTTATGGTTTGCAGCATTTGCATATCAAGTTTGCTAAAATTCATTTATCATTTCTCCCCGGCATAGTTCTCTATTTTTACATTGTATATCATCTTTAATCAGATGCCATATCTCATCCGTGGTTCCCCGCTCTTTAAGGTGCCCTTCATCTATTACAATGATCTCGTCGCAGATAGGCAGTACATTTTCATTATGAGTAATAATAACCGCCGTTTTATCAGGATTATTCTTGTATCGTTCTATTATAATCCCAATTAGCTTCTGTATTGTCCACAGGTCTACCCCGGCCTCCGGTTCATCGAAAATACTTATGGCCGAATTTTTGGCCAACAGTTGGGCAATCTCTATACGCTTGATTTCACCTCCGCTTAAACCTGCTCCCAGAGGACGATCCATATAGTCCTCCGGACATAGTCCGACATCACGCAGATAGGTCCTCAGTTGCAGATTATCCAGTCCCGGCAGTGCTATATTCATTAAATCGGAAACTGTTAGTCCCTTGAAGCGCGGGGGCTGTTGAAAAGCATAGGCAATACCTTTCCGGGCCCGTTCGGTAACACTTAAGTCACTGATATCTTCACCTTCCAGAACTATGTTTCCTTCACTCTGGTGATAAATCCCCATGATAACTTTAGCAATGGAAGTCTTCCCGCCGCCGTTGGGACCTGTGATAGCATAGATTTTCCCCTTCTGAAATTCCAGGTTGATGCCTTTTAAAATATCCTTGTTTTCGCCATTGCCATTACCAACCTCTAACCATATATTCTCTAGTTTTAACATCTTGTGCACCCTCCCATAACTGCCAGTATGGTCATAACCCTTTGCATAATTTTATCATAACCTGTAGTTATAAGTCTAACCACAAATTATCCTGGCAAAACGTTATTTCAAGAAAATTATCAACCCGGCCGGATTGCGTCCCATGGCAAACCCGGCATTTCCCGCACTGCTATGACCAGAGTATCCTGTTCCAGCAGATCATAAGTCAGGTTCAGATTCCGCTCCAGATTGGCCATACAGTATTATCCGGTCCGCGGAGGAGGTCTCGTACCAGACGCGAATCGTCATTATCACCATATAGAATATACGCCCGGAGTATCAAATAAAGTGATGCTTTCGTTCCCGATCGACAGGGGAGACCGAGTGATACCAACATATTGCTACCGATAAGCCGGTTAAAAACCGCACTTTATTGCACCTCTGCAATAGACTTAAAAATTTTTATTTAAGTGTTTGGCAATCCGGGCAATATCCGTATAGCTTCAATTCATGGTTAACAATTTGATAACCCTGGTTTTCAATATGTTGTTCCAGACTATACAGCAAATCTTCTTCTATTTCCGTTATCTTCCCGCAATTAAGACAAATAAAGTGATGATGCTGGTGAGTATGATTATCGGAAAGTTCATAGCGATATTTGCCTGCTTCAAACATAGTTTTATGCAGTATGGAAATACCCGCCAATTTCTCCAGCGTACGATAAACAGTTGCAATACCTATATTGGGTGCTTTTCCACGCGCTTCAACCAGCACCTCTTCCGCCGATAAATGGTGGCCTTTATTTTCCAGCATTACTTGCAAAACCGCCATACGCTGATCCGTTAATCTGTAATTATTCTTTTTCAGCCTTTCAGTTATACTTTCATACACTATAATTCCCACCCAATACTGATAATGGATATCAGCTGATTCTGAGTCTATTATACGTTTCCAGTGTCCTCCACGTCGAGCCAAATTCAACATTTCATAGTATTGATCAGTTAATGTGGCTGCTCTGGACTGAATTGAACGCTAAATCCGCGTGTTCCACGGTGAATGTTTTTTGATTCCGTATGCCTGCCGGGCGGCAATGGGCATACGACGACCGGTGCCAAAAGCCTTGCTGCTGATTCTTAATCCCGGGGCTGCCTGTTTTCGCTTATATTCATTACGATCAACCGCCCGGCATACCCATAGCACCGTATTCGCATCATAACCCCGGGCTGTAATTCCCCGGGGCGAGAGTGCTTTTTCAACATAAAGATTCAAAATGGCATCCAGGATATCATAAGGCGGCAGAGCATCCTGGTCCAGCTGGCCCGGCTTTAATTCGGCGGAAGGGGGCCTGATTATAATAGAATGCGGTATTATTTCATACTGCCGGTTTATGTAATCGGCCAGCCGGTAAACCGTAGTTTTGGACACGTCGGCCAGCACACTCAGTCCTCCGCTCATATCTCCATACAGGGTGCAATACCCCACCGCCATCTCACTTTTGTTTCCGGTTGAGAGTACCATGGAGCCCTCCTGGTTGGAGAAAGCCATTAATAGGTTTCCCCTGATGCGGGCCTGAATATTTTCCAGGGTTAATTCTGGGTCGGATTCGGATACGGGCAAATAGGGTTGCAGGCTATGCGCATATGCCTCGTAGATATTGGTTATGGAAATAACCTTATATTCCATACCCAGATTGGACGATAGCAGCCGGGCATCATCAGTACTCTGGGGAGATGAATAGGGAGAAGGCATGGCAATAGCCTGAACATTTTGGCTTCCCAGCGCTGCACAGGCCAGGCTGCAGGTAACCGCTGAATCAATACCGCCGGAAAGCCCCACCACTGCGCTGGAAAAGCCGCATTTGTGCAGATAATCCCTGATACCGGTAACCAGGGCCATATAAATCGTTTCGATCTCATCCTTGGCCACATATTCGCAGGTTTGGTTTTCACCTGAGGTATCCACCATTTCTTCATGTTCATGGAATGATGGAAAAACCGTTACCGGTTGCCCATTACGGTTGATAAACATACTGCCCCCGTCAAATAAAAGTTCATCATTTCCGCCCACCTGGTTAACATATATAAACGGCAGCTGATGTTTTTGAGCATGGTTTTTCATAATCTGGAAACGGATATTTTCTTTCCCGGCATTAAAAGGCGAAGCCGATATGTTTATCAGCAGGGTGGCCCCCTGCCCGGCCAGAGTATCTATAGGGTCGATCTCATACAATCGTTCCCGGGGCCAGAGTTGGGAATTGTTCCAGGCGTCTTCGCATATGGATATTCCCAGGATCTCGCCTTTAAAACAAATAAGGGCAATGGTTGGAGCAGTTTCAAAATATCTGGTTTCGTCGAAAACATCGTACACGGGCAAAAGTGATTTATATTGTTTGAAAACTAATTCTCCTCTATATATTAAGACTGCCGCATTGTACAGACGCCCTCCCCGGCCGCCGGGCAAAGGAACACCTGTTATGAGCCCGGTGTCCGGATAGCGGGTTGAGATTTGGACCAATTCATCCAGTACTTGCTGACAATTATTGATAAACCAGGGCCGCTCTAAAAAATCACGGGGGGGATATCCGGTAATGTACAGTTCAGACGTTACTACCAGATCAGACCCGTTTTTAAATGCCCGTTCCCAAGCCTCAAGCAGGTGTTCTATATTTCCCGGCAAATCACCTATCACGGGATTAGGCTGCAGCATGGTTATCTTCATACACAAAACCCTCCTTAACTAGAAAATAGACACTGAAGTTCTTAATACCCCAAACCCAGCATAACCAGACTCTTGACCAGCCATGAAGACGGTTCTTATGCCTGTTTTTTAGAAAATGCTGTGACTACGGAGGCCGGCGGTGAGGCATGGCCCGTTTACTCCATGCTACGGCAGTGGAAACACCAGCGGCTCATTGCGCGGCTGATGGGGTACGCTCCTATTCACATCCGTGTTCAAAGTCGCGCGAGCAGCATCCGTGCTGCTCGACCCCATCCCCCACTCAATTTCGCCGGGTGTTTCTCACCGCCTCCGCAAGTCGTGCCCAGGCTATACCTCACCGCCTGGGGCGAGTTTTATAGCGAAGGCTTTTATCTGATTAAAATAGCATAAAACTTGAATATATATTGTTATACTGCTATATTCATTATACATAGGATACTAAAATTCCACATAGTAAAATTGCTTTTCATTTATTATCACCTTTCTTAACGAGGAGGTGGCAATGATTAATCTTAAAATATCCAGTGGTTTGCCTGGTTTGGACGACATTATCGATTATCTCCGGCCTGGGGATAATGTGGTATGGCAGGTTGACCGCATCGAAGATTACCAGTATTTTGCCGACCCCTTTGTAAATGGGGCGCTTCAGGCCGGCCAAAAAGTTATATATTTCAGATTCGGGCAACATCCTGCTTTGATTCAACCCAACCCCTTGATCAAGGTGTACTATCCGGATTCCCGCGCCGGTTTCGAATCCTTCTCGGCCCAGGTCCATGCCATTGCCGGCGCCGAAGGAAAAGCCTGCTATATTTTTGATTCTCTGTCCGATTTACAATTGGTCTGGACCACAGACTTAATGGTGGGTAATTTTTTTAAAGTTATTTGCCCCTATCTATTTAAGCTGGATGCTATCGCTTATTTTACCCTCTTAAGAAATATGAATTCATATCAAACGGTGGCTCGCATCCGTGATACTACTCAACTTTTGCTGGATGTCTACCGTCATGACCATAACTATTATGTCCAGCCCTTAAAAGCCTGGAATCGTTACTCCCCCACCATGTTTCTGCCTCACATTGAAACTGACGGGAAATTCGTCCCCATCACCAGCAGTGCCGAGACCTCGCGTCTATTCTCTCATTTCCATCGTTATGAACCGGGTGATACCGAGAAAAAACTGGATTACTGGGACCGGGTGCTGCTTAAAGCCCAGGAAATGGTGGAGAAACTCGAAAATGGTGAATTTGTTCCACCTAATGAGGAGCTCCCGATGCGAGAACAGCTTGGCCGGATGATGCTGGGCAAAGATAAAAGAATACTGGCACTGGCCCAACGCTACTTCACTGTCCGTGATCTGGTGGAAATACGCAACCGGCTGATAGGTTCCGGTTTTATTGGCGGAAAAACCGTGGGTATGCTTTTGGCCCGTAAAATATTGGAAACCGATACCAGTAACAATTGGGAGCAGTGGCTGGAGCCTCATGACTCCTTTTACGTCGGCTCGGACGTTTTTTATACTTATCTGGTGGAAAATGATTGCTGGGAGTTACGTTTGCAACAAAAACAAACTGAAAATTATTTTGCCTTAGCGACGGAACTGCAACAGCGTATCGAGGGTGGTTCTTTTCCTCCCGCCATCAGGGAAGATTTCTTTCATATACTTGAATATTTCGGACAGTCCCCTATCATCGTCCGCTCCAGCAGTCTCCTGGAGGATAGTTTTGGCAATGCCTTTGCCGGTAAATACGAGAGTATTTTTTGTGTGAATCAGGGTACGCCGCAGGAACGCTATGAATCATTTGAACAGGCCGTCCGTACTATCTATGCCAGCACCATGAACCATGATGCCCTGACCTACCGGTTAAAACGCGGTTTGGCCAAAAGCGATGAACAGATGGCTCTGCTTATCCAGCGTGTCTCCGGTTCCCGCAACGGTGACTATTTTTACCCTGACCTGGCCGGGGTGGCACTTTCACAGAATCCTTACGTATGGCGAGACGATATCGATCCCTCGTCCGGTATGATACGACTGGTGATGGGGCTTGGGACCAGAGCGGTAGAGCGGGTCGAAGACGATTACCCGCGAATAGCCGCTCTCGACAAACCTTTACTGCGGCCCGACTCCAGCCCGGCTGAAGCCAGGCGCTTTTCCCAGCACCGGGTTGATGTGCTGGATACCGGCTGCAACTGCTGGAAAACGGTACCGCTGCAATCTTTGTCTCAGCCCCCGGCTCGTCCGGCCTGCTGGAATCTGGTGGCACGTTATGACAGTGAAGCGGCGGCACAACGGCGCAGCGGGTCCTCCAAGCTGTTTCAGCAGGAGGAATGGATACTGACCTTTGAAAAGGTGTTAACCTCCACCCCTTTTACCTCCAACCTGAAAAATATGCTTAAACGCCTGCAGGCCGTTTACCGGCATCCGGTGGATACCGAATTTACCGCTAATTTTATGCCCGGCGGGCAGATGCAGATCAATCTGCTCCAATGCCGTCCCTTACAGATCGCAGCCCCGGCCGGAATTAATCCGGCTCCTGTTTCAATTAAGCAGGAACAAATACTATTTCAGGTTTGCAATACCTTTATGGGTAGTTCTCTGTTACAGCCTTTAAGAAGAATTATTTACATAAACGATAAAGCTTATCAGGCTCTATCCATTCAGGAACAATATCAAACTGCCCGTATTATTGGCCAACTTAATTACTTAGTACGCGACCGTGAATCCCTTCCTGCCATGTTGATAGGTCCGGGCCGTTGGGGCAGCACCATTCCTTCTCTGGGAATTCCGGTATCATTTGCCCAGATATGCAACATGGCCGCACTGGTCGAGACTGATAATGCCGAAGCCGGTTACATGCCTGAGCTTTCTTTTGGAACTCATTTTTTTCAGGATCTGGTGGAAACTTCTATTTTCTACACTGCCATTTTTACCGGGAAACCTGAAGTATACTATAAACTTGAACTGCTCAACTCCGCTCCCAATCTGTTTAACCAGCTTTTGCCGGCCTATACCGAATGGGAGAGAGTGATAAAGGTGGTTGACCCCGTTGCACTCAATTACACCGCCTGGCTAAGAGCAGATTTAAGCCCCCGCCAAGTGGTGTGTTATTTCGAGCCTATTCTGCCGTAGCACTTAAATCCGTATAACAATAGGCATCTTCTCCATGCTGGGAGATATCAAGCCCGGCCTCTTCATCTTCCTCGGTAACTCTAAGCCCAACCAGATGGTCGAGGACTTTCAGTATGATCCCGGTAACAATGACCGCAAATAAACAGGTCGCTGTTACTGCCACCAATTGTGCCACAAACAGCTGCGGGTTCCCCAGCAATAATCCATCCGCACCGGCCGGATTTACACTTTTGGAGGCCAGCAAGCCGGTGGCCAGTGCTCCAAATATTCCGCCTACGCCGTGAATCCCGAAAGCATCCAGTGCGTCATCATAACCCAGCCGTTGTTTAACCATACTGACCGCACAATAACATAAAGGACCTACGAACAAACCAATAAATATAGAGCTGATCGGAGTTACAAATCCGGCGGCCGGTGTAATGGCTACCAGGCCTGCAATAACACCACTGGCGGCGCCCAGTGCGGTCGGTTTACCGTGATGCAGCCATTCGGCTGCCATCCAGGAAATAGCTGCCGCGGCAGCACTGGTATTGGTTGCTACGAATGCACTGGTAGCCAGACTTCCCGATGCAAGAGCACTGCCGGCATTGAACCCATACCATCCCAGCCACAGAATAGCAGCACCGATCATGGTCATCGGCAGGTTGTGCGGCAACAGTACTTCCTGGGTATGAGTGATTCTTTTACCTATGGCCAGGGCAGCAACCAGACCGGAAATTCCGGAACTAATGTGTACCACCGTACCGCCGGCAAAATCTAATGCTCCCAGTTCCCGCAGCCATCCTCCCGGGGCCCAGACCCAGTGTGCCAGCGGGTCATATACCAGGGTGGTCCAAAGTAAAATAAAGCCTATAAAAGCAGTAAATCTCATTCTTTCCGCAAACGCGCCCGTTATAAGTGCTGCCGTGATAATCGCAAACATCATTTGAAAAAGGACAAATAATTGATGAGGTATAGTTGCGGCCAGTTCCGGGTTGGGTTCAAAACCGACTCCATGTAAACCAAGCCAATGCAAATTCCCTATGATACCCCCGGTGTCAGGGCCGAATGCAAGCGTATAGCCTAACAGTACCCATTGTACCGAAACCAGGGCCATAACCGTAAAACACTGCATAAGAATGCTTAAAACGTTTTTTCTCCGCACCATCCCGCCATAAAAGAGCGCCAGACCGGGAGTCATTATCATTACCAGACCGGCACAAATAAATATAAACGAAGTATCGCCGCTATCAACTGCAGCTGTCTCTGCAGCCCCGGCGCTTATGGGAATGCCTGCCGTCAGTACCAGAGTAACCACTAATAATAAACCGTATCTTTTCCATAAGTTCATAACTCTTCCTCCTTGTAATTAAAAATTAAAGCGCTCACCGTTAAAGAATCTATCTTTAACCATGAGCGCCATTGCTCCCTGCTCTTCTCATTTCACCTGTTATAGGGCGTCATCTCCCTGTTCGCCGCTGCTTATGCGTATAATCTGTTCGACCGGATAGACAAATATTTTACCGTCACCAAATTTTCCGGTTTGACATATGCCTATTATGATTTTAATAATCTTATCCACCCAGTGATCCCGGCAAATTATCTCCACTTTGACCTTAGGATAAAAATCCACTGCATGTACCTTACCTCGGTAATACTGGGTCTGTCCTCTCTGCAGCCCCCGGCCTCTGACATCATAAACGGTTAAACCGCGAATCTGATTTTCATCCAGAGCTGCTTTCAGTTCATTCAATTTCGATGGTCGGATGATAGCCTCAATTTTCTTCATTTCCTTCTCCTCCTTCTTATAAATTAGGCATTATATAAAAAAGGCACTTCGAACCTGTTAAAATTTCAAAGCGCCTTTGCTCAACCTGGTTGATAATATTTTTTTGTCGTTTAGATCAGGCGGTCATGGCTAAAAACTTATCAAAGAGATAACCGGTGTCCTGCGGACCTGGTTTGGCCTCGGGATGAAATTGCACCGACAGCAAGGGCAATTTTTCATGGTACAGACCTTCCACCGTATTATCGTTCAAGTTCATAAAGCTTACTTTAAGCCCGGTGCCGCCAAGAGAATCTGCATCTACCGCATACCCGTGATTCTGGGAACTGACATAACATTTCCCGTTCAAATCCTTGACGGTATGGTTGCCTCCCCGGTGCCCAAAAGTCATTTTATAGGTATGGGCACCCAACGTAAGGGCCAGCAGTTGATGCCCCAGGCATATGCCAAAAATCGGTATACGTCCCATAAGTTTTTCCAGTTCCCGGGTAACATAATGGCATGATTCCGGATTTCCCGGTCCGTTGGATAAAACCAATCCTTCCGGGTTCAAGCTCAAAATCTCATCCGCCTTTGTTGCGGCCGGTACTGCAGTCACCCGGCATCCCCGGCCCAGCAAGGATTTTATTATCCCCTGCTTGGTCCCGAAGTCCCAGAGGACAATATGCCTGGCTCCATCTCCTATTACTTCTATTTGCTTGCGACTGACTCGCTTGACCAGGTCGGAATCGAGCAGGCTCTTGCCCAGGACGGCTTGTTCCCTGAGCCTAGCCAGGTTATCCAGGCTACCGGTTATGACCGCACCCATACTTCCTTCTATTCTGATCATGCGGGCAATGGCCCGGGTATCAACCCCGGAAAGGCAAATCAGATGGAAACGGTCAAGAAATTCCTCAAAACTCCAGCGGCTTTCATAATGTCCGTTCAGCGTCGACATCTCTTTTACCACCAGAGCCTGTAAAGCAGGTTTATCAGCTTCGAAACCATATTCGCCAAATCCATAATTGCCGATCTGGGGATAAGTCATAACCAATATCTGGCCGGCATAGGAGGGGTCGGTTATTATCTCCTGATAGCCGTTCATACTGGTGTTAAAAACTGCTTCTCCGCCAATGGGTTGAGGACTGCCATGCAAAATCCCGGTGAAAACGGTTCCATTTTCAAAAACAATATACCCTTTTGACATTATGTGTCCTCCTTTACTGCTGTCGGGCTCGTCTGCCGGTACTAAATACCGACATATAATTCCCGGTAAGGCCGGTTATTCTGTGGTATGATTTTTAAATAATCACTGCCGGTAATCGCAGGTACCATCCTGTCAAAGTAGTTTTCATACTTAACAGCTACCATATTAAGCAATTCCAAATCGTTTTCATCCGGCGGGATTATATTCAAATCACGGTAACAGCTTAAATCCGCCTGTCCCCTTACCAACATGATTCCGCCATGCATACCCGCGCCGCAGAAATCCCCCACCGGGCAAATTTCGTTATCCAGATTAAAGACTACCACCGTTCCTCCCGCCATATACTCGCCCAGGAAATCACCGGCGGTTCCGCCGATAACCAACAAAGGTTTTTTCAGTCCGTACTCCTTCATATGGATTCCGGCGCGATAACCTACATTTCCTTTTATATAAACTTCGCCCCCGCGCATACCATAGCCCAGAGTATCCCCGGCATTGCCGCCGACCACCAGCAGCCCGTTATTCATAGTATTGGCGGCACTGTCCTGCACATTACCGTTAACTATCAGGCTGGGACCGTCGATAAACATGCCCAGATCATTGCCCGGAACGCCGTTGATTACCACCATTTCTTCTCCCTGCAAGGCATTGCCAATGTAGCGCTGGCCATTGACATTATTAAGCGTAATATGGGTTTGCCTGGTTTTAGACATTTCCCGGATGGAACGGTTTAGTTCCCGGTAATCCATGGCAGCGGCATTTATAGTTACTGACAAAATGATCTCCCCCTTTCCTGGTCATTATTCTCCAATTTTTGTATATCCAATAATCCAAAATCGTTTTCCAATAATCTGTTTTTGATCCCGGACACATCCGTCTGCTGCTGGATCAAGCCCTGCAGTATACCACAGCGGTTAAGATCGCCGATCATTATAAACCCTTTCAATACCTGGTTCTGCAATGTCAAACGGCGATAATTATATTGACCGTTACGTTTTTGGATTATTTCCAGTCCGGTATCAGTAAAAGAATTGGTACCGGCCGATGCTATATTAAGTCCCAGCAGAGGAATGGAATTAAATAACTGTCCCTGATGAAAAAAGCTGCCCCCGGCCATGTTTAACCCGGCTGTCCTTCCCTGCCGGTAAGCTTCCGGTAAAATCGGCATTAGTCTGTATTCCTGTTCAGATTCGTCATAAACCTGAGCAATGTCACCAGCCGCATATATATCTGGTAACGAAGATTGCAGGCTCTGATTGACCAGAATTCCATTTTCACTAACCAGTCCGGAACCGGCCAGCCAGTTTAAATTAGGTTTGACTCCGGCCGCCAAAATCACCATGTCACAGTATATCCGCCGGCCGTCCTGCAAAATCAGATGGTTTATGGCCGTATCGCCTTCTACCTGAACCACCGGGTTATTGACCATAATTTTAATACCGCGGGCGGTAAGATAATCAGCTATGATTTCAGCCCCATCGGCATCCATTACCGAATTAAGCAAATAACTGCCCGCTTCGATGACCGTGACCTGCTGTTTTCTTAATAGCAAACTTTCAGCCGCCTTAAGCCCAATCAGGCCTCCCCCAACTACTACGATACGGGAAGGCTGGTCTGACCTCAAACGGGCGGAAAGTTCGGTCATATCATCCCAGCTGTGAAAATACAGCAAGTTATCATAGTGCCCCTCAAATGAGGAAGGGAGAACCGGAGTACCACCGGCTGTAATCAGCAGAAGGTCATAATCAAGGTTCAGATTGCTCGGAGCTATGTGTACTGATTTTTCGCGAGGCATAATCTGCACTGCTTTTTCTCCCGCATAAAACTGTACCTGGTGACGTCGGTAAAAATCCCTAGGCCGGTAATACATTTTGTTTCTGTCAATTTTGCCGGCCATTAAGTATGAAATCAGGGGACGAGAATAAGTGTGATAATTTTCACCCGCCACGATGGTGATTTCCCCGTCTGCATCCCGGCTTCTTATACCTTCCACTGCTCCTATGGCAGCAGCAGAATTACCGATGATAAGATATTTCATCTATATTTCCTCCTCCCGGCAAACCAGTGCCTCATTGGGACATCTGGTCACGCACACCGGAGTTTGTGCTATATCTTTGCACATATCGCATTTCAGTGATACCTTTTGGCAGGGATCAATTTTGATTAAGCCATACGGACATGCTACAAGGCAGGTGGAACAGCCTACACATTTATCTTCATTTATTAAGACCAGGCCAGTCTCAGATTCTTTAGTAATGGCGCCGGTTATACAAGCGTAAACACAGGCCGGTTCGTCACAGTGACGGCATTGGACCGAGAGGCTTGCGGTCGCATTGCGCTCCACAAATAATCGGGCTATGGGTCGCTTATCCGCCAGGCGATGGGCTTTCCAAATGTTTTCCGGATACTCGGAATGGACAGTGGCACAATGAACCTCACATAAACCACATCCGACACAATACTCTGACAAATTGTAAACTCTCTTCATATATACCGCCCCCTACTCGCCGGCTGCTTTTATCCCCATAATCTGCAGCTCTTTTTCATTCAACCCTATTCCTCTTAACATCAAACGGTTTCCTCTAAGGCTTTCCAGAGCATTTATCCCCATACCACCCAGCATCTCTTTTATTTCATGCTCCCAGGCCCGGAGCAGGTTGACCAGATGCCTGCTGCCTACCTCAGGATTGAGGCGGCTTACCAGCCTGGGATTCTGGGTGGCTATACCCCAGTTGCATTTACCGGTGTAACATTTCTGGCACAGGTGGCAGCCCAGCGCCAGGAGCGCCGCCGTACCTATATAGACGGCATCAGCTCCCAGAGCAATGGCTTTTACGACATCGGCACTGTTGCGGATACTGCCGGCTGCCACCAGAGATACCTGATTTCTTATTTTTTCCTCCCGCAATCTGGTGTCCACTGCCGCCAGGGCAAATTCAATCGGAATACCGACATTATCACGAATACGCAAAGGAGTTGCTCCGGAACCGCCCCGGAATCCGTCTATCGCAATGATGTCGGCTCCCGCCCGTGCAATCCCTGAAGCTATGGCCGCAATATTGTGCACCGCCGCTACCTTGACCATTATGGGTTTACTGTATTCGGTAGCCTCTTTTAAGGAAAATATCAACTGGCGCAAATCTTCGATGGAATATATGTCATGATGGGGCGCAGGTGATATGGCATCGGTCCCGGGCGGAATCATTCTGGTGCGGGAAACCTCATTACCCACTTTTTCCCCGGGCAGATGCCCTCCAATACCCGGCTTGGCCCCTTGCCCGATTTTAATTTCTACCGCCGCCGCCCTGGCCAGCATTTCGGCATCTACTCCAAAACGTCCGGAAGCCACCTGTACGATAGTATTAGCTGTATATTCAAATAGGTCCCGGTGCAATCCGCCTTCACCCGTATTCCAGAAGACATTCAGCTCGCTGGCGGCCCGGGCTAAAGATTTGTGTACATTGAGACTGACCGACCCAAACGACATAGCGGAAAAAAGAACCGGTATATCCAATTCCATCTGCGGCGGAAATTCATCGCTGGAAGGATCAAACCGCGCCGGCTTGCGTCCCAGGAAAGTTTTAATTTCAATAGGTTCCCGTAAAGGGTCAATGGATGGGTTGGTAACCTGAGAAGCGTTCAAAAGCAGATTATCCCAGTAGACCGGATAAGGCCGGTCATTTCCCATACCGGTCAGCAATATTCCGCCCGATTCGGCCTGAGCATACAGCTGTTTAATGGCACCGCTGTCCCAGTTGGCATTGTCTTTAAAAGCCGTCGGCCATTTTTCTATATTTAATGCCCGGGTAGGACAATACACTACGCAGCGATGGCAGTTAACGCAAAGATTCTCGTCACTTACCACCCGATTTAAATCTTCATCCCAAGTATGAACATCATTGGCACACTGGTTCACACATACCTGACAATCAATGCATCTATCTTTATCACGGTTAATTTTATATTCCGGCATTCTCCAACTTACCGCCATCAAAACACCTCCCCCCGCTATACAAACTCTCTTTTCCATCGAGTAAACCCAGTACAGCTTCCCCGCCGGCCGGGAACCATAACTTTTGCGGGTTGGCTACTACTCTGATAGCCGCTTCCTCACTGGCCACATATAAATATTCGTTATCCTCCGCTGCTACCAAAGAACGTAATTTCAAACGATCATTTAAGGCCAGCAAGCCATTAGCGTTGGCCAAAATGATGGAGAAAGGGCCATTGAGCAGCGCACCCGCATAAATCACACGCAATTTCCGGATACGTTCCCGCTCATTTTTATCCAGCTCCTCCAAACGGGACCATAAGGGCGGGGCTACAATCAGAACCGCATCCCGTAGTGACAGCCCGTGTTTGCGCAGCAGCAAATCGAATAAATAGGTAATTACTTCCGTATCGGTCTGTAAAGAGCATACATAGCCAAACATTTCCAGATAACGACGGTTGGCGTCATAAGATGATATCTCACCATTGTGCACCACCGACCAGTCCAGCAGTGCAAAGGGATGAGCCCCTCCCCACCAGCCCGGAGTATTGGTCGGAAACCGTCCATGTGCCGTCCATAGATAGCCCTTATACTCATCCAGACAATAAAATTCGCCCACATCTTCCGGATATCCAACCGCTTTAAAAGCTCCCATGTTTTTACCGCTGGAGAATATATAAGCACCTCCCAGGGTGCTGTTTACTTGTAATACGAAACGGGCCATAAACTCATCTTCGTCCCCAGCGTACTTTTCCAGCGCAGCGGGCAGAGGGGTAGCAAAATATCTCCAAATTATAGGTGCGTCTTTAAATTTGCGACTTTTCCTGGTCGGTATCTCCTCGGCCAAATATATTTGGAAAGAAGCATAAAGACTTTTTTCCATCTCTGCTTTTACTGACTCAGACTCAAAGAAAATATGCAAAGCATAGCATTCCGCATAGCCGGGATAGATGCCATAGGCGGCAAACCCGCCCCCCATACCGTTGGAGCGTTCGTGCATAAGTGCAATGGAATTTATAATAGCGCTACCGGAAAAGCCGTGGCCCCTCCGATTTATGATTCCGCTGATAGCACACCCGGATGGTATCCTGATTTGCCCTTCCCGCATTAATATCACCTCATAAAATCAGAAAAGGCCCTTGACGCCTTATGTAAGGCATCAAGGACCTCATTGTCCCAAAATTTTTTATTTTTAAATCTTAAGTGCTTCGTCGCACCGGTCTTTTATTATAATAGAGAGGTTGCCCTTAAAAAGCAACCCCTGCTCTTCAAATATAATGTATACAAATAGTGGGGATTCGCTTTACTTTAGAACCTGGTCAGGTATTGGGAAACTTCCCATGGGGTTACCTGCATATTATACTGATTCCATTCCTCCATCTTGCCTTCAATAAATTTATTGAAAATATGCTCACCCAGTGCACTCTTAACTACTTCATCGCGGGCAAGTTCAATAAGTGCTTCATATAAATTTCCGGGTAAACTCTCAATACCCAGTCTATTTCTTTCCGCCAAATCCATTTTGTAGATGTCACGATCTACCGGAGCAGGCGGTTCCAGCTGGTTCTTAATGCCATCCAGACCGGCTTTCAGCATTACCGCCAAAGCCAGGTAGGGGTTGAAAGTAGGATCCGGATTTCTAACTTCAATACGAGTGCTCAGTCCCCTTTTAGCAGGAACCCTGATCAAGCAACTGCGGTTTTGTTCCGACCAGGCCATATACACCGGTGCTTCATAACCCGGCACCAGGCGTTTGTAAGAATTGACCGTCGGGTTGGTAATGGCCGTAATGCCGCGGGCATGATGCAGAATCCCGCCCATATAGTGCCTGGCCGTATCACTTAATCCATGGGGAGAACCGGGGTCATCAAACACATTCTGCCTGTCGGCAAATAAAGATTGATGGGTATGCATACCCGAACCGTTCACTCCGAATAAAGGCTTAGGCATGAAAGAAGCATGCAGGCCATGACGCTGGGCAATCGACCTTACCGCCAGTTTCAAGGTCATTATAGCGTCAGCCACACCTAGGGCTTCGCCGTATTTAAAATCGATTTCATGCTGACTGGGAGCTACTTCGTGATGTGATGCTTCGATCTCAAATCCCATTTCTTCCAGCGTAGTATCCATATCACGTCGGGCATTTTCGCCCAGATCCAGTGGGGCCAGATCGAAATAACCGGCCTCATCCTGAGTTTGGGTAGTGGCCTGGCCGTTTTCATCGGCCAGGAATAAGAAAAATTCGGCTTCCGGCCCTACCTTCATGGTATAACCCAGAGCTTCGGCCTCTTTAAGCACTCTTTTCAGATTATTGCGCGGGCAACCCGAAAAAGGTTTGCCATCCGGGTTATAGACATCGCAAATAAACCGGGCTACTTTACCGTTGGAACTGCGCCAGGGAAATATAACAAAAGTATCGGGATCAGGTACCAGATACATATCGGATTCCGATATGTCGGCAAATCCATTGATAGATGAACCGTCAAACATGAGTTCTCCGTCAAGCGCCTTTTCCAGCTGTCTTACCGGTATGGCAATATTTTTTAAGATTCCGGCTATGTCGGTAAACTGCAGCCTCACAAATCTTACATCATATTCTTTTACTTTCTCCAGTAATTCTCTTTTCTTATTGTCATCCATAACTAATTTCATCCTCCCTATTTATTACTGTCGATTACGGCCCGAGCTACATCCTTCATAGACATACCCTTGTTCATGCTCTCCTTCTGCAGGCGGCGATATGCTTCCTGCTCGGTCAGACCCGACTTTTGCATTAACAGACCTTTAGCCTGGTCTACCAATTTACGCGTCCGCATATCTTCCTGAAGACGGGCAACCTGTTGGCGGATTTGCACAAACCTGGCTTTATAGAGCAGACATATTTCCACCGCGGCTTCAAGTGTTTCCGGGGTATAAGGCTTGAATATATGCGCAAAATCCTTAAGTTGACGGCTGTCGTTACCGGCTATAATGAGAACATCGGCAATCTCGTCTTCCTGAATAATCCCGGCCATCTCAAAAACGCCTCCGCCTTCAATGTTGGCATCAATTATGACCAGATCAGGATACAGGGTTCTGGCCCGCCGCAGCAGTTCGGGCGCGTTGCGGATCTCCGCCTGAATCTGGTATCCACACCGATTCAAGCTTTCCTGCAAAATCTTACGGCTGTTTTCTCTGCTATCGGCTATAATAATCCGGGTATTCTCCACAAGTTATCATCACCTGCCTTCATAAAAAAAGACGCCTCCAGTTACAGCTAAAAAAACTGTAACTTGGGACGTCTTTGTCCTGACTGTTTAAAATTTTTAATATGTTTATATTTTAACCTATGGCTTAAAAACGTCAAGCTTAACTGGCGGAATATATTGTATACCTCCTTATAGCAGTATTATATTATCTCCTTAAAAATATGAAAAAATCCGGCCATTCCCGATTGAATGGCCGAATTTTCTTTATTAGGTCAGTTTACTTTTTATCCCGCAAATCTTTAATCTCAGCCTTCTTTTTCAGTCCATCAATATATTTGCTGAAAGCCTGATCCTTTTTATCAGTTTCAAGCTGGGACTTGATTGAATCCTTTACCTGCTCAAACGGGGTTATACTGGCAGCTTTGTTCTCTCCCGCCTTGATGATATGATATCCATACTGCGACTTTACCGGCGCCTGGGTTATCTCACCCGGTTTCAGTTTAAGAGCTGCGGTTTTAAACTCCTCCACCAATTCGGAACCTTCATTGACCACTCCGATGTCACCGCCCTGGTTTTTACTAGCTTCATCAATTGAATATTCAACGGCGAGTTTATTCCAATCACCACCGTCTTTAAGCTTGTTCAGCACTTCCTTGGCAGCGGCTTCTTCTTTGACCAGAATATGATAAATCTCAATTCCGGCCTGTTGCTCAAACATCTGCTGGTTTTGATCATAGTAGTCTTTTACGTCCTGATCCGCTACAACTATATCAGCCGTTATTTTTTCATTCATTTTGCTGTAAATTAATTCTTCTTTTAAAATCGCCGGTAATTCTTTTTGGGTAATTCCCATTTGTTTCAGAAATTTGTCATATCCGTCTGATTCGCTCTGATTCCGGCTCGTTTTAAGATAATTTATATTTTCCTCTACTTCCTTATCGGTTACTTTAATTCCCTTTTTGGCGGCTTCCTCATCCAGTAACTTTTGCACTACTAAATCGTTATAAGCCATATCACGAATTTTTTTAAGGGTGTCGGCATCTTTTTTCTCATCTAAAGTGACTCCCTGTTGTAATTGGTAACCGGCTTTTATAATATTATTACGCTGGTCATATTCTTTCTGGGTAATCTCCTTGCCATTTACCGTAGCCACCACTCCGCTGTTGGAACCGCATCCTGCTATTAAAAAACAGGCCAGGAGGGCCCAAACCATTATGTATCTCCTTTGCATAAAAATCCCCCTTCTTTTAATTAACATCATCATGCAGATTTGCAACATATTTTCGACTTCCATTATTAACGCAAAAAGCCAAGACTAATAGAGATTATAACACATTCCACCCCATCCGGGACATTCCTTGCTTCGGCTGATAGTCTTAAACCCGCAGCCAGCCCTGCGGCCCCAACCCTGGGAGAAAAAAAATCCCGCTCCATGAGCAGGATTTTTTTCATACTGAAAACCTCGATTATGTAATCGTAAAGTATTATACGATTCCCTGGGCCAGCATGGCATCTGATACTTTTTTAAATGCAGCAATATTGGCACCGGCGATAAGGTTATCGTTCATTTCATATTCGGCCGCCGCCTGGCTGGCCTGTTTATATATATTAACCATGATATTCTTAAGCCTGGCATCCACTTCTTCAAAGGTCCATCCCAGTCTCATGCTGTTTTGAGTCATTTCCAGACCGGATACTGCTACCCCACCGGCATTGGCAGCCTTGGCCGGGCCAAACAACACTTTATTTTCCAGGAATAAATCGGCCGCATCTATGGTACAGGGCATATTGGCAGCCTCGGCTACGCACATACAGCCATTTTTGACCAAATTGCGGGCATCCTCAAGCTCCACCTCATTCTGAGTGGCGGTAGGAATTGCAATGTCACACGGTACTTCCCACGGCCTCTTGTCAGCGACCCATTCCAATCCGAAGCGGTCGGCATAATCTTTGGCCGGACGGCGGTAAATGCACCAGAGATCCATAAGATAATCCAATTTTTCATTCTTAATCCCGGCCGGATCATGTACGTAACCGAACTCGTCAGCAATAGTTACGACTCTGCCGCCCAGCTGATTGATCTTTTCAATTAAATAGGTTCCCACATTGCCATAACCTGAAATGGCAACCGTTTTATCTTTAAAAGTCTCACCCCGGGATTTCAGCATTTCCTCGGTAAAATAGGCTACTCCATAACCGGTAGCCTCAGGACGGGCCAGGCTTCCGCCCCATGCAAAGCCCTTGCCGGTCAAAACCCCTTCAAAAGCATTGACCAATCTCTTATATTGACCGAACATATAACCTATTTCTCTGCCTCCGACCCCTATGTCACCGGCCGGGACATCAGTATTAGGTCCAATATGACGTAATAGTTCACTCATAAAGCTCTGGCAGAAACGCATAATTTCTGCTTCCGACTTTCCTCTGGGATCAAAATCGCTGCCGCCTTTTCCTCCACCCATGGGCAAGCCGGTAAGAGCGTTCTTAAATATTTGTTCAAAACCTAAAAATTTAATTATCCCCAGATTCACCGAAGGGTGAAAACGAAGACCGCCTTTATAGGGACCTATGGCACTGTTAAACTGAATTCGGAAACCGCGGTTAACCTGCACTTGGCCTTCATCGTCGACCCAGGGTACTCTAAACATAATTTGTCTTTCCGGTTCAATCAACCTTTCCAGGACTCCCCGTTGTTGATAAACTGCATTTTTATCAATAACAGGCCTTAACGAACTCAGCACCTCTTTGACGGCCTGATGAAATTCAGGTTCATGCGGATTACGCTGGATTACCTTTTCCATAATATCGTTAAGATATGACATTGAATAATTATCCTCCTTTGGTGTATGAAATATAAAAATAGCACATTTTGTATATACTGATGATTATAATTTCAAATTTATTAAATATAAATATATTTTTTAAGGTATATTGTATTCAGTATCTTTGCCCATACCATGCGCATTTGTATGTGCTTATTAAAATATTATATTGTTACCTTGTTATGTTTTTCCTTAAATGCCATTTAATTTTCTTAATTTACCTAATTTGAGGCATACCTGGAATTTGTTTTTGTATTTTAACTTATTAACATATTAATAAGTTGCAAAATTTTAATAGTTTGAAGCTTTATTAAGACATAGGCTTAGTGATAACTATAACAAAAAAGGTAACCTTATGCCACCATGGCGGTAAAGCGCCCGCCTAATCGGACAAAATACTGCGGTTTGATTGTATACCAGAGCCGGCAATTATACAATAAGATTAAGATCTTGATGCGGTTAACTCAAAGAAGGGGGGAGGAAGGCATGAAGTACATTTCTGTGGTTGTACCGGAAGAAATTGATCGCCAGTTGCGTTTTGCCTGTGCTGACCAGGCAACCACCAAGTCCCGTCTGGTCAGGAAACTGATCGAAAAATATTTGGAAGAATGGCGTAAAGAATTCGACGATAAGACTCTGGAAGCCCTAAAAAAAGAAAATAGAGACTGAGTTTTTTATTAGAAATTTGGACGCTGAATATTACGGGACCAGGAACGGTCAATCCTGGCTCCCGTTTTTTCCCTTATTTTAATTGAGCTATCATTTCAATCTCTACTGCGGCGTTGAGCGGAAGGGCATTAACGCCTATGGCCGACCTGGCATGTTGACCATTTTCTCCGAATATTTGCTGAAGCAGTTCGGAAGCCCCGTTAAGCACCTGCGCCTGCTGGAAAAAATCAGGTGCGCTCTGCACCAATCCGGTAATTTTAACCATGCCGGCCACAGCGTCCCAGCTGCCGGCCATGCTTTTTACCACTGCCAGGCAATTAATAACGGCTGTCCGGGCTGCCGCCTGGCCATCTTCCAGGGTCAAATCCTCGCCTAATTTGCCCGTATACTTCACCTTTCCATTTACCAGCGGCAGTTGTCCGGAGGTAAATATCAGATTCCCGCTTCTTTTTCCGGGCAGGTAGGCGGCAATGGGTTTGCTTACCTCGGGAATAATTATTCCTGCTTCCTTAAGCCTTTTTTCAATATCCAATAAATTCTCCTCCTCTCAATTAATCGGGATAGCAAGACAAAGACATGGTTCATACGCCAAAGCAATCTTCGGGCTGCCTCCTATTTTATGATCAAAGGGATTTTATGATCCCTTCGAATACCGCCAGGAGGAATATCCCGTAAAACACTCCTCCACCGAGCAGTGCCCAAGCGGTCATATGCCGTTTTACAAGCAGCTCAATATACATGATGGCAGCTGAGGTCAAAGCCAGAATAGCTGCTATCAATGCCCCACCGGTTAACTGCCAGTCCGTTAAAAATATACCCATGGCAGGAATTAGGGAGCTTTGGAAAACCATAGCCCCGGTAATATTGCCCAGGGCCAGAGTATCTTTTTCGCGTGAAACCCAGATAATACTGTTAAATTTCTCCGGCAGCTCGGTAGCTATAGGCGCAATGATAAGTGACAACACAAAAGCCGGTACCATATATACTTCGGCAATATCGGTTACTGACCCCACAAACAGGTTGGCACCGCCAACAATGAAAGCCAGTGCAAAAATAATTTGGAGCAGAACAAGGGAAATCGCCGGTGAATTATTTCTGCGGGCAAAATAAAGCGCAGGTACTTCATTGTCGATATTAATATCCCGCTCCTCGATAAGAGTGCTGTATACATAAAAAACATAAGACAAAACCATAAAACCGGCTATAATTAACTGCCAGTGCCGCAAGGCAGGGGGAATTACTCCGGTCAGCACCGCAGCGGCAAATACAATAAGAAAGAAGCCCAGATCTCTCTTCATAGAGGAATAATCGGCTTTTACTTTAACCCCGCAGCTGCGGCGCCGGCTGAAAATAATCACCGCTAATCCGGTTACAAACATAGCCAGGGTGGACAGCATAAGCGGTGCGCCCAGTATGGCTCCGATACCTATTTCATGGCCTTTTCCCTTACCAAATACAATAGCAATAAAAGGAATGAGCGTCTCCGGCAGGGCCGTTCCTACGGCTGCCAGTACACTGCCGACGGCTCCTTCCGCCAGATTTAATTTTTTTCCCAGCCACTCTACGCCGTTAACAAAGACTTCGGCTCCCATGAGGATAATGCCCAGACTGATAACTAACAATGCAATACTTTCCATGCCATGATTCTCCTTATTATTATATTAAGACTTTCCCGGGGCAGCGCTGTGCAAAGGTCATTATACAATTATATCCGGCCCGAGCCGCCGCCTTGACCAGAATATCAAAGTCCTCCCCCACCTGATCCGGATGGTGGGCATCAGAGCCAAGCGTCACCGGTATATCCAGGTTAAACATTTCCGTTATTATATTTTCAGCGGGATATAATTCATGAACAGGTTTTCTTAGACCGGCACTGTTTAATTCCACCGTCATCCCTGCAACCCGGATGGCTTTAAGCACCGGTGTTATAAAACTGCTGATAGGCCGGCGAGGCCGGTGTCCCCATAGTTTAATCAGATCCATATGCCCAACTATATCATAAAGACCTGACTGCACCATGCCCAAGACCAGATCAAAATAGAGCTGGTAAGTTTCATCAATATCGCAATAATCAAACTGTTCGCGAAAATCGGGATGGTCAAATCCCCACCCGTTTATGAAATGAACCGAACCGATAATATAATCATAATTGCGGGCCATGATATGTTTCCTGGTTATCTCCTCCTGTCCTGGTATATAATCGGCTTCCAGACCCAGCCGGACTTTAACCTGTTTTGCCTCGGAGCTGATTTTTTCTATTAGTGCCCAATCAACCAATTCAGAATATTCCAGGTGCTCACTTAATCCAATTTCCGCGATTCCCCGCCCGGCAGCTGTATCCAAAAATTGCTGAATCCATTCCCGGGTATATTTATATTCACCATGCGCAGCAGCATGAATGTGATAGTCCGCCAGCATAAAAGCACCCACCACCTGCTTATCTTATAGTAAACAATTTAACCATTCTTTAGCCGAGAAATCAAGAAATATCATAGCGAAGAAATGAATACCGCATACGTTATGCACGAATCCGGCAGTCATCGCATAGAAGTGAAGAACTATACCGGGAAATTAATGTTTTGCATAAATATATCCTGAAAATTTTTATAATCTGCCAATTCAACACATTCAATCGCTGCGCTTAGTTCCCGGGCATGAGCACGGCTTTCTTCGGACAGCAAAACCATTATAGCACCTTCAGCGGCAGCATTGCCTATATTGGAGATCTTATTTATATCGATCGGGGGAAGCATTCCTATTTTAATGCAATTATCCGGTTCCAAATAATTGCCAAAGGCTCCGGCCAAATAAATCCGGTCCAGGTCCTTATAAGTTAACCCCGCCTGCTTAAGTAAAATATCTATTCCCGATCTTATAGCTGCTTTAGCGAGCTGTACCTGTCTTATATCATCCTGGGTGAATACCATCGGAATCCCATTGTCAGTTTTATCGGCTTGCGCCAGTACCAATTCACCTTCGGAAGTGGTGTTAAGACCTGCGGCCGAATTGCTGCGCATAGTTCCGCTGGCCTCGATCAGACCCGCCCGGATAAGACCGGCCACCAGCCCGATGACAGCCGAACCGCAAATACCCCGGGCTCTTTCCTGCCCAATTACATGATATTGCAGGACACCATTTTCAATCCATACTTTGTCAATAGCTCCCTGCACCGCTCTCATACCACAGGTTATACCCTCACCTTCAAAGGCCGGTCCGGCAGCAGCAGAGGCCGCCCACATTTTACCCCGGTTATTCAGGACCAGCTCACCATTGGTACCGATGTCAATCATTAAATAACGCCGGGTTGAAACCGGCTTCAAGGTTACTAAACAGCCTATCGTATCTGCACCTACGAAACTGCCTATCTGGGGCAGAACCACGACCTCGGTAGCCGGATTCAGGTTAAGTCCCAGAACTGCTGCCGTATAGACCAGCTCTGATTTAAACAGTCCGCTATAGGGGACGGTAGCAAAACCGGATACATCCAATCCCAGAAATAAATGGAGCATAACCGGATTGCCCACCACACACAACCGGTATATAAACTCACTGGAGATATTATTCCGGGTAATTAACTCTTCCAGCATACTATTGATATTGTTAATAATTATTTGTTGCAGCCTGCCCGCTCCGTCCTGATTTTCCACACAGTAGCTAACCCGGGCCAGGACATTTTCGCCATATACTCTTTGCATATTGGTGCGGGAACAGACTCCTACCACCTGTCCCTGTTCCAAATCGACCAGAGCCGCCAGCAGACTGGTAGTACCGATATCCAGAGCAATGCCATATACATTGCGGCGTTCCCGTCCCACATACTTGACCCGGTTTTGCATTATCAAGGCATATAATTCCAAAGCCGGTCGGCCCAGTCTATCCAGACGGCTCAAGTTATTAAGATTATCCAGAGTAATTTCCAAGGGCATAGGATCAAGCGCAGCCTGAAGGCGTTCCAGCACCGGCACCGGCTTTTCCCTATCCCGTCCGGGTATAAATACTTCTCTGGTATATACAGTCGGATGGCCTTTTAAAACCGAAGCCTGGATGACCGGGATCGATATATCCTGCCCGCCGACGTAATCCAGCCAGATGCTGGTTTCTCCCTGGATAATGCAATAACAGGCAATCCGCTCTCCCCTTTTTATTTCTTCGGGCAGCAACTGTTCACGTTCATTATCAGAAAGCTCGTTTATCTCGCCGCTTATTCTTATCTTACATTTTCCGCATGTGCCTCTTCCGCCACAGGAACCTTTAAAAGCCATCCCTGCCAGGGCCAGGGTTTCCCGGGCTGTTTTCCCTTTCAAGGCCCATACTATATATTCCTTTCCATCCGGGTAGATAACTTTCACCCGAGCCTGTTCCGACATTTTGTCACCTGCTATTCCTAAGATATTAGCCTTTTCGAATGCACATCTCTGACGATAATTTTAACAGAAAAACAAAAAGGCGGCTATCTGCCGCCTTGCCATTATATTACTCAGCTTTAGTTTGTGCCATCAATGCAAAAGCAAATACAAATACCCAGATCAACGAAGCAAGCAACGCAACCGATGCACTGCCCCAGCCCTTGCCGGCGTGTATAGCACCATTACCTATACTATAGGCAATGTTAAAACCAACGAGGCCAACCCCAGTAAGTATAAAGACGAGTTTCTTCAAACCTCCAGAAAGCTGAAACTTTTTGGCCCAACCACAGAATTTCAAGAATATGAAAACAGCAAGAACCACAATTAAAATTTTTACTAAGGGCATAGAATAAATTCCGGCGTTTTCAGCACCGGCGCCCGAACCAAAAATAGCTAACAAATCTTCACCCCCCTCTACTGCATTTTCCCTTACTTGATATTGTATTACTTTGAAAATAGTAAAACAAGGAATTTTTTACATACCGTCTCTGCGGCCTTATTTCACTTTATTAGACATTTCTGTAAACAAAATTATTCTCCTGCTTAAAATCAAAAATTTTTACAAAAGTTTGCATTATTTTACACGTTTACAATATATATTAATTCAAGTATAATATTATAGCGGAAATAAAATAAGTAAATCAGATAGTCGCAGGCTTAACCGCCTGAGGAAAGTCGGAGCTCCGCAGGGCAAGGTGCTGGATAATACCCAGTGGGGGCGACCCCAAGGCAAGTGCCACAGAAACAAACCGCCACATCAGTGGTAAGGGTGGAAAGGCGAGGTAAGAGCTCACCAGCAGACAGGTGACTGTCTGGCTAGGTAAACCCCACCTGGAGCAAGACCAAATAGGGGGACCATAAAGCTGCCCGTTTTAGTCCCCGGGTAAGGTCGCTGGAAATGGCAGGCAACTGCCATTCAAGATAGATGACTATCTAATACAGAACTCCGCTTATAGATTTACTTATTTTAGTATTAAAAGACCGCCTTTAAAGGCGGCCTTTTTTATTTGATCTTAAATTCCGGCAGGTTTTCCATAAATAAACTCCGGGTGGGGAAAGCCATGGAGACTCCCTCTTCTTCCACTATCTGCATTATCTTCAGGTTTAGTTCTTCACGTACGGCTACATATTTCGAAAATGCCGTGGTTTTGGTAAAGCAATTCACCAGGATATCCAGACTGCTTTCACTGAATTTTTCAAAGCGAACCAGTATATCGTCCGGATCGATGCCATCATGGTCATGCAGCAGTTGATCGATCCGGGAAACCACCTTTTCCATCTGTTCCCGGCTGCTATTATAGCTAAGGGAAATATAAAAGCTCAATTTTCGTTTATCCATGCGGCTGCAATTGGTGATGGGCTCATTGGCCAGGGTTGAGTTGGGTACGGTCACCAGAGCCTGTTCGAAAGTACGGAAACGAGTGCTGCGAAAACTTATCTCCTCAACTATCCCTTCCACTGAAGGCGTTTGCACCCAGTCATTGATTACAAAGGGCTTTTCCATTACAATGATAATTCCCCCAAAAACATTAGCCAGTGCATCCTTGGCCGCCAGAGCAAAAGCAAGTCCGCCTAATCCCAGGCCGGCTATAAAACCATTGACATCATAACCCCATTCATGAGCTATGAGTACGATAGCCAGAGCTATGATTATAAAACGGGATACTTTGGACAAAAATGGTATCAGAATACTGCTGATATTAAGTTTTTGTATCATTTCCCCGGACAGAAAACGCTGGCTTCCCGCCAACCGGCAAAGCCCCCAGGCCAGGGACAAGACCAGCAGAGAACGAAGGAACCTTATCATAATGGCATCGTATCTGGCCGGCAGCTGGCTGTATCTGAGGGCCAGATAAACTCCCAGAAAGACCAATAAGATGCGCAAAGGTGTCTCAAAAGCGTTGAAAAGATTTGCTTCATCATCGGTATGGAGCCCGGTTTTTTTCAGCAGCCAGAAGATCAACTTAACCAGCATTCCGCTGAAAGCCAGGAAAAATAAAAAAATAGCAATAGAAATCATATATATCATGAATTCATTGGGCAGGCCGAGCAAATTGCTCCAGGCACTTAAAGACATTTGAAGATCCTCCTTTAATATGAGAGTTTTGCATAATTCCCAAAACCCCATTTGTCATTACTATGAATAACGTTTTTTGTCATCCTGAACGTAGTGAAGGATCTTTCCATCTCGGAGACTGCAAGATCCTTCACTACGTTCAGGATGACATACTATTCGTTTATCGTGGTGCGGGCACCGCGGGATAATTCTGAGGCAAAGTTACTGCTTAATCATAGGAAAAAGTTAATTATGCAAAACTCTCAATAATATTTGCTATGGTTATTTTATTCTAATTTGTCGACTCGGGCAACCGGCCGCTCCGAAGTAGTTCCATCCAAAACTTACCTGGCATGCATAAATATACCGGCTACAATTAGCGAAGCATGGTCAACACTCGCTATGGCTTCGCAAACATCCCGCGCAGGAGATGGGCGGAAAAGGGCGAGCGGCACTAACGCCGGCGAGACGCCATTGAGAAATCCGCCCTCTTATGCTCCCGTGGCACTTGCATCGAGATCGGTTTTCCGGTATTTTATATGTTAAACCAATAGGAGGTAATGACATTGCAGTTCAACAAGATTAAAGGCAATACTTATTTTATCGATGCCCCTACCAACATCGGTGTATATGTTTTTAAGAACAAGACCTGCCTGCTGATAGATACCGGTATCGATAATACCCAGGCGGGTAAAATCGACGAAGTTTTAAAAGCACAGGGACTTCATCCCCGCTATATTATTAACACCCACAGCCATGCCGATCACTGCGGCGGCAACAGTTATTTCAAAAAAAATTATCCCGGTTGTGCAGTATATGCTCCCGGGATCGAAAAACTATTTTTAGAGAACCCCGATCTGCATAACACCATAATTTTTTCAGCCAGTCCCCTCAAACAACTGGGCAAGACCAGTAAAAACAGCGGGGTAGATTTCGACCTGGAGTATGGAACCATGCGTTTGGATGAAAAAAAGCTGGAAATACTGGCATTGCCCGGCCATACCCCCGGTCAAATCGGCATAATCACCCCGGAAAACGTATGCTTCAGCGGTGATGCTATGTTCGGCGAAGCTATCATGGGTAAATACTCCCTGCCCAACCTTTTCGATATTAAAGCCAGCCTGACTACCCTTAACCATATAAAAGAGCTGGAAGCAGATTTTTTTGTCATCAGCCATATAGACCGCGTTATCACCCGGGAAGAAGCCGTCAAGCTGGCGGATGCCAACCTGGCCAATATAGCCATGTATGAAGAACAAATACTCGAACTCCTGGAACAACCCCTGACCCGGGAGGATTTGCTGGAGAATATTGCCGTACTAAATGACCTGCCCCTGGATTTCCAAGAATATCACCTGGCTTTCTCCACCATATCAGCCTTCATCAAATACCTCTATGAACACCAGTTGATTACTTACAGCCTGGAAAACGGCCGGCTCTATTATTTTAAAGCCTAGGGGCGGACGGACCATCCCCTTGTATCCCGGCATTATTGTATAATAAAATTGTCTATTATTTTGGGGGGAGGCTTAATAGTGAACAGTCATAAAATCGGCCGCAATGACCCGTGCCCTTGCGGAAGCGGCAAGAAGTACAAGAATTGCTGTCTGGGGTTGGATGAGACGGCAGGCAAGGATTTGGATAAATTCGAACGCTATAATCAAGTGCTGATGACCTTAAAAGTTAAGCTGGATAGGCAATACAGGTCGGAAATCAAGAGGATCAGACGGACAGCGCAAGATAATTTTCTGCGTTTTGCCGGCCTTACAGATATTCCGTCCGACCATGCGTCCTTGTTTTCCGACTGGCTCTGGTTTGATTTTCCGGCTGAGAATGCTATAAGCCTGGCCCAACAATACTATACCGAAAATGGAAATTTCATGGACCGGCCTTTAGCCGAATGTCTGCTGGAGCTTAATCATTCGTTCCTCTCGATCCTGGTACCGCTGGAAGCCGGTGACGCTTCCTTCCTCCTTCATGACTTGATTACCGGAACTACCCGCCGGGTGATGTTAAAAGAGCCTTGGGAGATAAAAGAAAACCTCAGCGATATAATCTTGCTGGGGCGGATAGTTGAAACTGCCCAGGGCGGACTTTTTTCCGGCATGGTGTTAATGCAAAAAGATGATGCCGGGCAGAAAGAAATTATCCGGCGTAATCTGGAGTATTTTAAATCCCTGGCCGGACTCGCGGGAACAGATTTTTGCCGCCAATATGGGGAGATAGTATACGGTGTATTTTGCCATACTCTGAACAAGACTTCATTAAGCTTAAATGACATAAAAGCTTTTTCCCTGGAAGCACCTTTATCGGATATAGGCAGGAATAATAATATCTTGCCGCTTTATCAGGCCGGTGGATGGCAGTGGTTTCAGCCTGCCCATTGCAGCGGTTATGCCCGGATTGCGGTAAAAGATCATACTGTTCTGATAGCCACTGATCGGGCGGAGGATGTACCTGTAATTAGTGCCTGGCTGGAACAGTTTAAAAATATTGCAGTTAAAAGTGTATGTAGTCTGCTGCAATCTCCGGATATCGCCCAGGCCCCATTATGGTTTGCGGTAATGAAGGACCGCGAAACCGAAAAATGGCTGCACACCCCGCATCATGAACTGGACGGGCAAACTCCTGAGGAAGTATTGCGAGAAGAAAATGGCCGCCGGCAGTTGCTCAATTTATTGGATACATTGGTTGAGGAATCGGAGCAAAGTGAGGAAGAGAAAGAATTGCTGCTTTTTATGCGGGAACGTATTCAAGGAATTAACCCTCTATGATTTCCTCCAGGGCCATACCCACTTCTTCCACACCCTGGCCGGAAACCGCTGAAAATGCTATGGCTTCTTCTCCGGGGTTCATTTTGAATGCTTTATGGATCTGGACCAGACTTTTGCTGCAGGCCCCCCGGGAGATTTTATCGGCTTTAGTGGCCACTACCATATAAGGTATGGACAAGCCGGCCAACCATTCACGCATAAGTAAATCATTACTGGTAGGGGGATGCCGGATATCGACCAGTTGGATTACACCATACAGTTGCTGCCGTTGCTGCATATATAATTCTATCATTTTAGCCCATTTGGCCTGTTCCGCCTTGGATACCCGGGCATAGCCATAGCCGGGCAAATCCACCAGGTAAAAGGAATCATTAATATTATAATAGTTGATGGTACGGGTCTTGCCGGGAGTGGAGCTGGATTTGGCCAGTTTTTTACGGTTGGTCAAACGGTTGATAAGTGATGACTTTCCCACATTGGAACGTCCTACTATGGCTATCTCCTTGGCGTTGGCAGCCGGCAGGCCGTCCATATCCACAAAACAGCCCACAAATTCTGCTTTCTTTATTTTAAGCATCTTAATCACCTCATCAGAGTTAAAAAGAACAACAAAGGGAAAACCACAGTTTTCCCTTCAGAGCGTCAAACAATCCCAATAGCTGAAGCCTACTCCAGCTTCTATTGATCTAATCAGTCTCCTGGCCGGTTGAATTACTTTTATCCAGGGCATGGTCCAACACTTCATCCATGTGGCTGACAAAAATAAAGTTCATCTTGCGCTTGACATTGGAAGGTACTTCTTCCAAATCCTTTTTGTTTTCCATTGGAATAATAACCGTCTCAATGCCTGCCCGGTGTGCGGCCAGCGTTTTTTCTTTCAGACCGCCTATCGGCAAGACCCGTCCCCTCAAGGTAATCTCACCGGTCATAGCTACGGTATTCTTGATCGGGATACCTGACATAGCCGAAGCCAGAGCGGTGGCTATGGTAATACCGGCAGATGGTCCATCCTTGGGAATAGCGCCTTCTGGAACATGCAAATGGATATCATATTTTTCCAAGGTATCCTCACTTATACCCAAATCTTCGGCCCGGGCCCTTACGTAAGTTAGCGAAGCCTGGGCAGATTCTTTCATAACGTCGCCCAGTTTTCCGGTCAGGGTCAGCTGTCCCCCCTTGCCTTTAACCAGGGCTACCTCGATGGAAAGGATATCTCCCCCGACCTCGGTCCAGGCCAGACCGGTTGCCACACCCACCTGACTCTGTTTCTCCGCCGTACCGTAATGATATCTTTCCACTCCCAGGTACTTGTGAATGCTGTTGGCCGATATGGCAGCGTGAAATTGGCGATCTTTCACTACTTCACGTGCTACCTTGCGGCAAATGGATGCAATCTGGCGCTCCAGATTACGTACGCCGGCTTCACGGGTATATTCCCGGATAATTTTACGGATAGCGCCTTCGCTAAAGGTGATATGGACCGATTTCATGCCGTGTTCCTTGATTTGCTTGGGGATCAAATATCCTTCCGCAATATTAACTTTGTCTTCCTCGGTATATCCCGGTATTTCAATAATCTCCATCCGGTCCAGCAGGGGCCGGGGAATATTGTACATGGAATTAGCGGTAGTAATAAACATTACCTTGGAAAGGTCAAAGGGTATCTCCAGATAATGATCACTAAAATTGAAATTCTGCTCCGGATCGAGGACTTCCAGCAAAGCAGCGGAAGGATCCCCGCGGAAATCCATGCTCATCTTATCAATTTCATCCAGCAGGAAAACCGGATTTCTGGAACCGCCCTGCTTTATGCACTGCAGAATACGTCCCGGCATGGAGCCCACATAGGTGCGGCGGTGGCCTCTGATTTCCGCCTCATCTCTTACTCCTCCCAGGGACATATGTACAAATTTGCGTCCCAGGGAACGGGCTACCGACTTGCCCAGCGATGTTTTTCCCACCCCCGGAGGTCCAACCAGGCAGAGAATGGGACCTTTCATACGTTTGGCCAATTTCCGGATAGCCAGATATTCAAGTATTCTCTCTTTTGGTTTTTCCAGACCGTAGTGGTCTTCGTTAAGGATGTTTTCCGCCAGTTCCAGATCCAAACGATCACGGGTCTCGAATGACCAGGGCAGTGACAGCAGCCAGTCCAGATAGTTGCGGACTACTACGGCCTCGGCTACCATAGGCGGCATTTTCTCCAGCCGCTCCAGCTCTTTAAAAGCCTTTTCGCGAGCATCTTTGGGCATATTGGCCTGCTCAATTTTTTCTCTTAATTCTTCCACTTCGGAAGCACGATCATCCTTGTCGCCCAGTTCTTTCTGGATCGCTTTCATTTGCTCCCGTAAGTAATATTCTTTCTGAGTTTTCTCCATCTGCTTGCGTACGCGTATGTTGATTTTGCGTTCGAGCTCCAGCACTTCCATTTCCTTAGCCAGAAGTTCGCACAGATATTCCAACCGTTTTATTACATCAAGGGCCTCCAGGATGTTTTGCTTTTCATTGATTCTAAGAGACAAATGCGAAGCTATAACATCTGCCAGCCGGCCGGGTTCTTCGATACCGACCACCGAGACGACCGTTTCGGGCGGGACTTTTTTACTCATCCTGACATATTGCTCGAACTGGTAGACCAGTGTTCTCATCAGGGCTTCAACTTCGGTATTTTTATAATTTATATCATTTTCAAATTCCCTTATTTCTACTTTGATATAAGGGTCATGGGATATATAATTTTCAATGCGGCCGCGCCTGAGGCCTTCAACCAGCACCCGCATGGTGCCGCCGGGCATCTTGAGTATTTGCCGGATTTCCGCTACTGTACCTACTTCGTAGATATCTTCATCTTCCGGTTCATCAGTTTGGGCTTCTTTCTGAGTAGCCAGAAATACTTCTTTCGCTTCCAGCATCGCTTCTTCAATCGCAGTTATAGATTTCTTTCTTCCCACATCGAGGTGGATTACTGTATATGGGAAAACCAGCACTCCCCTTAAGGGCAGCATGGGTAATTCCCGATAAACCATTTTGGCTTCTTTTGGCAAAAACAATACACCTCCCAAGCAAGTTTAATTCTACTATATGTGTATATAACGTGCAACAAATGCTATCCCTGTACGTTTCGACAACATGACAGGCCACTGTCATTTATACAGGGAGACGGATATGGTCGAAGGACTGGTTTTACCAGCGCTATATCCAGCACTTCAGCTAATTCTGTAACCGGAATTATTTCCGTTTCCGGGAAAGTAGCGAATATATTGAGCCAGTTATCCGCCGGTATAATTACTTTCTTTATACCTGCTTTACGAGCGGCATCAATCTTACTCATCACACCGCCTACCGGCTTTACTTTTCCATGAACAGATACTTCACCGGTCATTGCCACCAGATGATCTATGGCGATATTCTGAACGGCCGAATAAATGGCAACGGCCATGGCTACTCCTGCGGAAGGTCCGTCAACCGGCGTTCCTCCCGGGAAATTAAGATGCAAATCATATTCGTCCGTATTGATATCAAAATTCCTGCGCAGTACGGTTAAAACGTTTTCCACTGCCCCGCGGGCCATGCTCTTCCGCCGGATGGTCTTTTGCCCTCCTCCCATTTCCTCCTCTTCCACCACGCCGGTAACGGTCCATACTCCGGTTCGATTTTGAATCGGTATGGCAGAAGCTTCAACTTCTATTAATGTACCCAGATTGGGGCCATATATAGCCAAACCGTTAACCATTCCTATCTCTGGCTGTTCTTTTAATTTTATATCAGTACGGGGAGAAAAACGTCCGTTATTTAAAACTTTTTCTACTATCTTAAGATTTATAGTCCGGGAATTATCCATTTGCACAATTCCCGCTGCCAGTTGCACGATATTGATGGCTTCGCGGCCATTGCCTGCGTAGCAGATTATTTCTGCCAATGCATCAGGCTCTATCGTATAATTTATCTTTTCCACGGCGCGCTTAACAATCTCCCCAATATCTTCTTTATCCAATGGTTTAAAAAATATTTCCATGCATCGCGATCTGAGAGCAGGCGGAATTTCCTGAGGCATTCGGGTTGTAGCCCCAACCAGACGGAAATCAGCCGGCAAACCATTTTGGAAGATATCGTGGATATGCTGAGGAATATTGCGATCACTTTCCGAGTAATAAGCACTTTCCAGCAAAACTTTTCGGTCTTCCAGTATCTTTAACAGCTTATTCATTTGAATAGGATGCAGTTCACCGATTTCATCAATAAACAAAATCCCTCCATGTGCTTTGGTGCAGGCGCCCGGCTTGGGCTGCGGTATACCGGCCGCCCCCATGGCACCGGCTCCCTGATAGATGGGGTCATGTACGGAACCGATCAGCGGGTCGGCAATGTTCCGTTCATCAAAACGGCTGATGGTAGCATCGACCTCGACAAATTGAGCATCTTTCTTAAATGGGGATAAAGAATTGGACTTGGCCTCCTCCAACACCAGGCGGGCAGCGGCAGTTTTCCCCACTCCGGGAGAGCCGTATATTATAACATGCTGTGGGTTGGGGCCACACAAAGCTGACCTTAAGAGTTCCAATCCTTCCGTTTGACCCACCACCTCATGCAATGAAGCAGGCCGGGTCAGACTGGATAAAGGCTCCGTCAAACGGCAATCTCTCATCTTTCGCAGGCGGCTCATTTCCTTTTCGGTTTCTCTCACTACTACGGTTTTACGAGATTGCTGACTTTTGAGTAAATTCCAAAAATAAATACCTATAACTACCGCGAAAAATAATTGAATCAGGTAGAGTATAGGCCCATATTGGATAAATAAATCATTCATGCATCTTTTCCCTTCTACCCATTTTTTTTTATTATTCCCGGCAGACTCACAATGGATAAGGGAAAAAAGGCAGTAAAAAAAGGTAGCTTACGCTACCTTTTCCCATTTTGTGTTGTTGTTAGCAATCAGCCCGTTACTTTGCGTTTGGCATCTACCGTTACCAGCAAAGGCTTTTCTTTTTTCTCGATAACTTCTCTGGTAATAACTACCTTGGTAATGTCCATGCGTGATGGCACTTCATACATAACATCCAGCATTACGTCCTCAATTATGGCTCTTAACCCCCTGGCCCCGGTATTGCGCCGTAAGGCTTCTTCGGCAATCGCCTGCAGGGAATCTTCCATAAACTCCAGGTCTACGCCGTCCAGTTCAAACAGCTTCTTGTACTGTTTGGTAACTGCATTTTTAGGCTCGGTCAGGATTTTTACCAGTGAACCCTCATCCAGCGCATCCAATGTAACAACTATGGGCACGCGTCCCACAAACTCAGGAATCAATCCATATCTGAGCAAATCCTGAGGCAGAATCATATCCAGGATTTCGCCGATTTTCTTTTCTTCCCGAACTTTAATATCAGCTCCAAAACCCATGATCTTCTGTCCCACCCGGCTTTGGATTATTTTATCTATACCTTCAAAAGCACCGCCGCAGATAAACAAAATGTTACTGGTGTCAATTTGAATGAATTCCTGGTGCGGATGTTTCCTGCCTCCCTGGGGAGGAACGCTGGCAACAGTTCCTTCCAGTATTTTTAATAGAGCCTGCTGTACGCCTTCACCGGAAACATCTCTGGTTATACTTGGATTATCGGTCTTCCTGGCTATTTTATCGATCTCGTCGATATAAACTATACCTTTTTCGGCCTTCTCAATGTCATAGTCGGCTGCCTGAATCAATTTGAGAAGAATGTTCTCAACGTCCTCCCCAACATATCCGGCTTCAGTTAATGAAGTAGCATCTGCGATAGCAAAAGGAACATTCAGAATGCGCGCCAGGGTCTGAGCCAGCAGAGTCTTACCGCTGCCGGTAGGGCCAAGCATCATAATATTGCTCTTTTGAAGTTCGACATCATCCAGTTTGATACCCAGGTTGATACGTTTGTAATGATTGTAAACTGCTACCGCCAGGGCTTTTTTGGCCTTTTCCTGACCTATGACGTAATCATCCAGAATATCTTTAATGTCATTTGGTTTTGGAATATCGCCGATCCCAAAGCCTATGTCGTCGGCTAACTCTTCTTCAATTATTTCATTACACAGCTCTATGCATTCATCACATATATATACACCGGGTCCAGCAACAAGCTTCTTGACCTGATCCTGAGTCTTACCGCAAAATGAACACTTCAGCTGACCTTTTTCATCCCCATATTTAGGCATAAGTTCACCTCTCTTCTAAAAAGCTACTTCTTCAGGTTTTTTTTCGGTTGACTGATGACTTCATCAAGCAGCCCATACTCTTTAGCTTCCTGAGCGCTCATGAAGTAGTCCCGCTCGGTGTCTCTTTGAATCTTTTCCAGTTTTTGACCGGTTCTTTCAGCCAAAATCTTGTTCATGCTTTCTTTTATCTTTATTATCCTCTTGGCATGAATCTCAATATCAGTGGCCTGACCTTGAGTTCCCCCCAGGGGTTGGTGAATCATAATTTCCGCATTGGGCAAAGCAAAACGCTTGCCTTTTTGTCCGGCAGTAAGTAAAAAGGCCCCCATGCTGGCTGCCAGACCTACACAAATAGTGGAAACATCAGGTCTGATATACTGCATGGTGTCGTAAATAGCCATACCGGCACTTATCGAGCCTCCGGGACTGTTAATGTAAAGTGAGATATCTTTGTCCGGATCTTCTGCTTCGAGAAACAGAAACTGTGCAATTACCAGATTGGCTACGGCGTCATTGATTTCACTACCCAGGAAAATAATTCTGTCTTTAAGCAACCGGGAATAGATGTCATAAGATCTTTCGCCGCGATTAGTCTGTTCTACTACCATTGGCACCAGATACGACATGCAAACTCACCTCTTTCAATAAGACTATTCCGGGTCTATTTTATATATTATTCTTTTTCTGCTTCTTCCTCAACTATGCTGTCTTCTTCCGTGGTATCATTTTCCACCACATCAGCACTATCAACCAGATACTGAACCGCCTTCTCCGCCTTGAGGTTGAAAATCAAGTCATCCATGACACCGACCAGTCTCTGTTTGGCCTCGTCTAATTCAATCTTCAGGTTGGTAGCTACCTCATTTATTTTATTATCTATTTCTTCATCTGTTACCTCTATCCCTTTTTCCTCAATTATTTTTTCCAGCATGAAGTTAACTTTTACCCTCTGCTCAGCATCCGACCACATATCCTGCCGTAAATCTTCTTCGGTGGTACTGGTCAATTCGTAATACCGGGGCAGGTCTATCCCCTGGGGCGCCAGTTGTCTTTCAAACTGTTTGAGCATGGCATTAATCTGCATTTGAACCACCGCATCCGCCACCGGAATTTCACAAAGCGCTATCGCCTTGGAAATAACTTCATCCTTGATCATTTCCTGTTTACGGTTGTCAGCCACATAGTCCAGCTGTTTGCGAATCATCTGTTTGAAGTCGTCCACGGTTTCATATTCGCTGACTTCCTGAACAAATGCATCATCCAGAGTTCTCAGCTCTCTACTGTCTATCTGTTTTATAGTTGTCTTAAATACCGCATCTTTTCCGGCCAGATCCTCGGCATGATATTCTTCCGGGAAGGTAACTTTGACCTCAACTACATCACCTTTTTTAGCGCCGACCAGTTGTTCTTCAAAGCCTGGTATAAAAGAATGCGAACCCAGTTCGAGAGGATAGTCCGTACCGGTTCCGCCTTCAAATAATACTCCATCAACGGTTCCTTCGAAATCTATTTTCACAGTATCGCCTGTAGCGGCAGGTTCATCAGTTTTTTCCACCAGACGGGCATAACGTGAACGTATATCTTCCAAGCGCTGGTCAACATCTTTGTCGGTTACTTCTATTCTGGGAATGGAAACTTCTATTCCTTCCAGTTTTCCCAGTTTAACTTCAGGTTTAACCGCAACTTTAACATTGATCTTCAGAGGCTGGCCTTCTACTATTTCACCTACTTCTTCAAATTCAGGCTGGGCAATAGGGTCGATATTCAGTTGTTCTACTGCCTGCTCGTAAGCATCGGGCACTACAAATTCGAGGGTATCTTCGAAAAGTATTTCTTTTCCGAAATGGGCTTCCAACAACTGACGTGGTACTCTCCCCCGCCGAAATCCAGGTACAGTTACCTGTTTCACTACTTTGCGGTATGCTTTTTCCATCCCTTGTTCAAGCATTGCCGCATCGATTTCGATTTCTATGTAGGCCTCACTGTTTTCTATTTTTCCCAATCTGGCGTCCATTTATGCTCCTCCTTAACTTTGTGATAGAATTCAAACCCGTTCCTGCCAGGCAACCCTTTTAAAAATTTAACCTAAATTCGCCTAAAATACAACACCTCGGCGCAGGCCGAGGCATAAAATTCAATGGAGCGGAAGACGAGATTCGAACTCGCGACCCTCGCCTTGGCAAGGCGATGCTCTACCACTGAGCCACTTCCGCATAAATTTTGAACCTATATATAAGATAAATAATTCTTCCCTGTTTAGTCAAGTGATTATCCACATTTTATTGGGTTTTATTAGGGGTATCCAAGCCTTTCTGGTTAAAACAGGTAATTGTCCTGCTATCCAGCTCACCGGTAGGAGACAATTGATGTGCCTCCTGAAATTGGGCGACGGCTTCTTTGAACTCTTTCTCATCGTGGGTTTCAGCTTTTAAATAGCCCTGTTGAATTAAAACTGCCTGGATCCTATCCAGGTCCTGGGCCGTTACAAACTGCATGGAAACAACTGTGCCATCATCAATCCCCGTATCATTTGTTCCGGAAGAATATGGTTGTTCGGTAGATGCAGGGTTCGAAGCCGCAGGCTGGTTATATTTCCAGTGGCGCACTTCAGTACTGAAATCATCTTTTTGGCCATCGGGAGCGGTTTCATCATTGGCTTTGGCGGCCACATTTTCTTTGAATCCTTCCATAACCTCATTATCATCACGGCTGGTTTTTTCCTGTGTCCCGGGCATGGTGCACCCGCTTAACATTAAAGCAAGTATTATATAGATGATTAGATGCCGTTTGAATTTAATCATCCCCCATCCCCTGTTTTACGCCTTAATCCTGCCATTATCAGAAAAACCAGGTTTATTTGTAAAGGAGCATTTCCTGGCCGCTATTGGATTTCAAGCGGTTGTTTTAATAAGTTTACTGCATTTTGATTAAATTCGGCAACCGTCTTTATATGAGCCTTCAATTTATAAATTCAACACTGAAGGACACTGATTAATTATGATTAACACAGTCCAGCCCTGATGCTTAGATAGGGACATTCTCCATTAGTAATGTATCTCCTTACCTTAAATAGTTGGAAGCCGGATAATTATGAGACATTTCAGACCAATTAATTAATCCATTACTTTTCGGTAAACGGCCGATGTAAGATAGCCGCTTTCGGGCGCAACATTTTTGAGCTGACGGAAAACTTCTTTAGCCCGTTCATTGTCATTCTGGCGAAAATATATGCAGCCCAAAAAGAAAAGGCTGTCGTCGTAGTACGCAGTATTGGTGAATTCTTTCAGATATTGAATATAATATTGTTCAGCCTGTTTCAATTCGCCACTTACATAATTAGTCCGGGCCAGATAATAAAGAGCTTCCCGATTAAGATAACTGCCGGTTCCCATACTTACGACCATACTGTAGTTGTTCACGGCACTTTTCCAATTGCGGGATAAGTAAGCTTTTCGCCCTGCATAATAATACTGTTCTTCCCTGTCTACATCATAATTACTACCCGCGGATGATAGCTCCTGGGGAGCCGGGTCAGCTTGTTTAAGCTCAAGCGCAGCCTTTGTCTGCGCCGGTACCACTACCGTCTGCCGGGCCGGTTTAATTACGGACGGAGGAGAAGCCTTGGAATCTGTGTCCCGATTGACATATACCGCGCTAGAAACTACTAGAAACACCAGCAAAGCACCGGAAGCAGCCCACACCAGATGCGAGTGTCCGCCTTGTTTCTGGCTAACCTCTTCAACCGGTATTATACCTATCCTTTCAATCGTTGGAAGTGAATCCATATACTCACGTAGGGCAGGGTTGGAACGGTCCAGTTCCAGGCCCTTCTGCCACATTTTAACGGCCTCGTCTCGATCTCCTCCCGCCAGGCAGCATAAACCCAAGAGCTGGTACAAAGCCACATGGCCATCCTGTTCCAGTAAAAGATTCTTGAGCATTTCTCCCGCCACTTGATAATTCTTCTTTTCCATTTCGGCTACTGCCCTTTGGTAGCGTTTTATCCAGAACTGATTCGAGGGACGGTTGTGGAGCTCCAGATTCTGAATGGCAGACTTGTGGTTGGGATTAATAATAAGGATATTCTGCCAACAGGCCACGGCTTTTTCATATTCCCCCAGCACCAGATAGCAGGAACCCAGAAGACTATCTACCTGTACCGTATCATCTTTTAGTTCACGGGCTTGAAGCAAAATTTTCACGGTCCTGGTTATATTATGCTGTTTTAAATTTGCAATTGCTGACTCATAGAGCTCCGTAAACTTATCTTCTCCACTGCCATTTGACATTTAATCACACCCTTGCAGATTTTTATATATACTTCCACCAGCAGCGGCAAATCTCCTTCCATAAATTGTAAATATTTTTGAAAGTGGTCTATCTGCGCACTCTCAGCAGACATTTTTAATAGTATGATAATAAAACCCCGTAAAGGAGATTGATGTGATGACTTATGCAAGCCGTTTTTTACGACTTGATGACCCGTTAATGGTGGGTCCGGATATTTTGAATGCCCAAACCTTATTGCAGGAAGCCGGCTTTAGCACCGGAACCCTGGATGGAGTATTCGATCCCCGTACCCATTCAGCCGTAATGGCTTTTCAACGTGCCCACCAATTGATAACTGACGGGATAATAGGCCCCATGACCTGGACCGCCCTCAATTCAGTCCAAACCAAAGTTCAAACCCTGGATTATACCCCATCCGGTAGTGCGACTACTATTTGTATAGACACCGGCCAAAGAATACTCTCCTTCTGTTCCCCCGGTTTCAAAAAAATCTATAAGGTAGCAGTAGGTAAGAAATCTACTCCAAGCCCATTAGGTGATTGGACAATTGTCCAAAAAACGGTTGATCCGGGCGGACCTTTTGGGGTCAGATGGATGCGGCTCAGCTGTCCCTGGGGAGGTTATGGCATACATGGCACCAATAATCCCAAATCTATCGGCAGAGCTGCCAGCCATGGATGTATAAGGCTGTATAATCAAGATGTGATAGAACTCTATAATATGGTAGCGATCGGTACGCCGGTAAGCATTATCAATAAATCTTATACCGGACGCATTTTAAGACGCGGGAATAAAGGCAGCGACGTTAAGAAGCTACAAGCAAGCCTGAAAAAACTGGGATACTATAAATATCGCACCGATGGGTATTATGGATCCGGGACCCGCCAAGCAGTAATTTCTTTTCAAACTGATCGGGGACTCTGTGTCGATGGTGTGGTGGGCGCCAAAACCTATGCCGCCCTGCAAAGTGCCCAGGACATTGCAACTCACAGCCAGGAACCATAACTTGTACGCTAATGCTTTGAGTGCTGCAAAATAAGCAACTACTATCAAAATTACTGTCAAGCCGTTCTCTAACCAGGGAAAAATAGTAACCACAAAAAATACAGGACCATTAAAAGTCCTGTATTGCTTGTTTCTGTAACTGGTCGGGGCGACAGGATTCGAACCTGCGACTTTCTGGTCCCAAACCAGACGCGCTACCAAGCTGCGCTACGCCCCGAAGCGAATATATAATAACATTTTGCAAGGGTTTATGTCAATTTCAAGTCGAGAAGAGTGTTTTATTTATTAGCAGCTGTCGCCTGCAATTCATCCATGGAAGTTCCGATTTGTATGATTTTTTCATGAAAAGATATGCAATTTCTTCCGGCTTTTTTAGCACGGTACAGTGCTTCATCCACAGTTTTATAAAGGTCGATCAACAAATCATCCGGCTGCGGCATGCTCGTTGCGATACCTATGCTTACGGATAAGAAATCGCAGGGATCGTTTTCCGACGTCGTTTTGACTTTCAAATCAATAATGGATGAAGAAAGGACTTGCGCCATTTCCAATAAATGCTCATCGTTTATATCCGACAGAAAAATTAAGAATTCATCTCCGCCAATACGGCTTATAATATCGGTTTCCCGCCTGAAACAGCTTTTTATGCTGTCTGCTACCTGCTTTAAGATATTGTCGCCCTCCAAGTGTCCCAATGTGTCATTATAGCTTTTGAAGTAATCGATATCCGCTAATATGACGCCGACATTCTTTTTATCTCGCTTACAAAAGGCCCAGGCCGTTCCTACCGCCTGCTCTAAGCCATTGCGGTTAAGAAGCTGCGTTAATCTGTCCTTTGTTGCTTCAGTTTCCAGGCGTTTGATTTTGTTTTTTTCATTAGTAAATGAACGAATAATTGCTTGGGCAGTTTTACTTGATATGAAAATCGTCCCGGCATTTATCAGGAGAAGAATCAAAAACAGTTCAAAGCGTATTTGCTTCAAAACAAACAGTGCTGCCGTGATGCTTGTTGCCGTAAGAAGCAATAATAATGAGCCTCGGAATGAGAGCACGAAAACCGCGTTGCATAACAAAAGGACCACAGAACAGAATGCAGACAATCGGACAGGCAACGCTTCCCCTCCAGCCGCCATGGAAAAAACTAATATACCAATAAATACGACAATAACAATGGCCAATCCAGCCCGTTGTCTATTGTAAAATTTTATTTTGTCTTCTACTTGCTGACTTACCTGGTTTTCATTATCTGCCATGATGTATAAACTCCAGTTTACCATTTCATTCTCTGTTAAGAAAAGCGGTTTGCGTATGCAGACCGCTCTACTTGGTGTCCATAATAAGCATTTGTGACAAGGATAGTTGACTAATCTGGCCTATAAATAAACAAATAACATATTTCATTCGACTATAACATATATTAATTGATTATTTCAAGTTAATAAGCGTATATTTTTGGCATATTAGGCCCAAAATATCAATTATGATATATTGGGTGGTGATGATAGTGTCCAAATGTGAGCAGTTTGTTCGTGAACGAATAACACAGCTAAGATTGCAGAAAGGCATATCGGAATACCAGCTAAGTTATGATTTAGGCCATAGCAGAAGCTATATTTACAATATTACGTCTGGGAAATCACTCCCGCCATTATCGCAGTTTTTTGCAATCTGCGAATACTTTGATATTACCCCTTCAGAGTTTTTTGATGATAAACTCGCCAATCCTCAGTTAATTCATAAAGCTGTAGAAGGCTTAAAGAATCTCGATGATAGCGATGTGCTTATGATACTGAATTTTATCAACCGGTTAAGTAAGGCATAAGAGGACAAATTTGCACCTTCCCGCCGAAACGTCAACACAGCAAGATACCCACAATATAGATTAGGTTCCTTTTAAACCGAAAAAAAATATAGTATATATCATAAATATGTGTACTTGACTAATGCCACATATGCACTATTACTATCTTAGCGTCAATAAAAGAAGGAAGATTATAACGGAAAAAGAAAAAATGCTTTCAGGCGAATTGCTTATTTAAAAGAGCTGTTGCGTTCAACCGTTGAAAACATCTGGATAGAGCCGATTTTTCACTGTGATTACGACAGCGACATTTTTGTGGGAGAGAGCTTTTACGCGAATTACGACTGCATCATCATTGACATTTGCCATAAATGAGCGTGTTTATTAAAATATACCTATGAAAGGGGCACTGAACTGTGAGTACGAAAAGCTGTGTTCCAACAGGAATCAGTATTAAAGATACCGGATTTGGGTACACCTTGTCCCTGATCGGCGGGAAATATAAAATGATTATATTGTATTGCATCGCAGAGCATAAGGTGATACGGCATAATGAGTTGAAACGATGCTTAGGCACTATTTCCTTCAAAACCTTGAGCATTATGCTGAAGGAACTGGAAAAAGATGGGCTGATTGAGCGCACAGAATACCCTCAGATACCGCCGAAAGTTGAATACTCTTTATCAGAGCGCGGTATCTCTTTGATCCCCGTGCTGGATACCATGTGCCGGTGGGGAGAAGAAAACAGAAGATAGTAAAAGCCCGCCAATCTTGGTAATGGCATCTATGCCCATACCCCAATGTGATGAGCATAGATGCGTTTGTCCTGTTTGTCTGGAACGCAACATTGCTTTTTCTATCAATTCTTTGCGTAAATCTGCTCTATAGCTTGCTTAAAAAACTCAGATATTCTTGGGCACTTTTATCAATCGTCTCTGCGGACGGCTCTTCTTCAGCCCCATAGAAAGCGAAGAAGGATTTGTAATTTGCCTGTGTGTAAAGGAAGGTCGTTTGAAACGGAGCCAATAATTGTTCCAGCGTAATATGATAGCGGCCGGTTTCGCTGTAATCTTCCTCTTTGATCCCGGCGGTTACCGCAAGAGCCACCGTACGGTTCGTAAATTCGCCTCCGTCGTAGTCAAATGCCCAGCCGAACAATACAACCTCGTCCAGCCATTTCTTCAATAAAGGAGGGCAGTTAAACCATTGAACCGGGAATTGCAGGATCAGGGTTCCATGTGCTTCCACGAGTTTTTGCTCTGCTTTAACATCAATTTTTTCATCCGGATAAACGGTATATAACTCATGAACCGTATAATGATCCGGATGCTTTTTCAGTTCTTCTATCCAGCGTTTATTGATTTTGCTTTTCTCAATGTTGGGATGTGCAACAATGACAAGTGTTTTCATAACGTAACTCCTTTCCGAAACCAATGATTGCAGTTTCTGGGTTCAGTATAGGATCGCTATGGCATTAAATCAAGTATGCACATTTATGTTAGGTACTGTACTAAAGGTTAGTATAGTATGAAAATCTTTACACTTTTCAAATGCTGTCGTGTCCTGAAAAGTGCCATACACCCAAACAGAGAATGCCGGGGTTGGCTTATTGCTCCAAGCACAACACAGATGCGGAACGGACGTCCTGTCCGGCCTCGTCATAGGCCGGAGCAGAATGTCCGTTCCTGTATCTGCTCAGTTCATTCGAGATTTACCAAGCCAGGTTGAATCCACAAATGCGTCCGGATAGGTCAGACAGTAGTCGATGAGTTCCCGTCGCGTCCCAGCTTTGCCTCCCACTCAGCCTGTCTGAACCCTATCAGCACGAAGTCGCCGCCAACCAGGATCGGACGCTTGACCAGCATTCCGTCGGTGGCAAGCAGCGCAAATTGTTCGTTTTCGCTCATGGACGGCAGCCTGGAGGAGAGTCCCAGCGCCTTGTACCGGAGACCGCTGGTGTTGAAAAGACGCTTCAGCGGAAGGCCGCTCTTTTCGTGCCATGCCCGCAGCTCGGCCTCGGCAGGATTGTCCAGTTTTATGTCACGGAAGTCGTATTTCAAGTCTCTCGCGTCGAGAAACTCCCGTGCCCTCTGGCAGGTAGTGCACTTAGGATAGCAGACAAATAGCATATTACCGCCTCATTTCATCCTGTTTTGGCATCAGTATAGCATGGAACGGCAGGAAAACATAGCACGGCAATGGATACCACCGCCGTGCTATTTCTTATTTTCTATCCGTCCGCCTGAATATTACGCGCCACAGAGGACACCTGTACGCTTCTTAAAACCGTCAGTTTGCGGAGAGAAGCCTCTCGTGATTTAACATAGATTCGCCCATCAAAACCGCTGATTCAGGCTATAGATATGAATGGGTAACGTGTCCTCCATTTCTAGGATACACAATATCGTTGGATGCAGTACCTTCATTAGAAAATTTAGCACCGAAATTATAGGCTATTAAAGAAAGAATAAACTGGTTGAGACTAACTCCTTCCCTTTCTGCCTCTTCGACTAGTTGCCGGTGTAAAGTCTTAGGAGTTCTCAGAGTAAATTTGCCACTATATTCAGAATCAATGTAAATACGTGGATGGGGAATTTCTTTACCTTCTTCACGAGCAATTTCCAACCATGTTTCAACAACATCTTTTAAACTTTCAAGAGCTTCATCGGGGGTATTTCCATCAGCTATGCATCCCTTTAATTCCGGTACCTCTGCTAACCATCCCCCACCATCTTCTTCTGATAAGCAAATCAAACTTACGCTATAGCCAAACAGTTCATTCCTATTCACCGTTAAGCGCCTCCTTTATTTCATCTATCATATCTAAAGCACGACGGGCATATATTGCCTTTATCGGCTTTTCTTTAGGAATCTCAAGAACCCAATCTACCGCTGAATGGGTATATTTATAATGGCTAGAACCCCTGCTTCTCTGTGTCACTTTACACCCGAAGTGTTTCAATAAGTTATCTATATCTTCAAAAGGAACATCCTTTGGATTATGCTTAATCGATGCTATTAGTTTTTCACGTTTGCTCAATTACTTGCTCCTCCATATAATATATTATTTCCTATGCACCATATATGATACCACTTCTATAATGTTTTTTAAAATATTTTTTAAAAATAAAAATTTAAGAATGAGGGCTCAAGAGATAAGGATCGTCACCTTTCAACTTTTTTGCCCCTTCCATCTAGTAGATTCACCAAGATTAAATCTTGTTACTATGCCTGTAAGCCAGGAGTAAACGTCTCGGTCAAGCAGTTTATCCGGTGGCTTTATATTTTTTAAGATACTGGAAGGCAAATTGGGGAAAGAAAAAGCCGGGAGACCCCGGCTAAGAAATACTATGGTCATTTATGAGTTATTACTTACTACTGGGAAACGAAAATACTTGGCCTCTTTTATTGCCTACTTCGCCACCTTCGCTTTTCCCAAGATATCTGTACAAAGTGTCTTCTACGATTTGATGAGCTATGTGATTATCAAATGCTACCGTCTTAACATTAACTGGTATACCATAGATCATTTCAGCCAATTGACGCAACAATCTTGGTTTTTCAATAGGTATTTCAATCGGCTCCTTTTTTCTCCAACCATTTTTGCCAACTTGCTGAAATAGATATTTATACTGCCGTTTTGTTATAATGTTAAGTCGTTCCGAACGCAAAATTAAATGCTGAATTGAAACTCCCCACCGTGCCTTCAATATTCCATAATCAGAAAGTTTTATGGGAGGGTTTAATTCTTCTCTCAGCGAACTCTCCGGAACCATAAACTCTCCCGCAAAACTAAAGGCATCAGATTCTAAATCACTGTGATTGTTATAATATCCAGCACCATGAAGAACTAAATGTCCTAATTCATGAGCGAGGCTCAAACGTATTCTTTCTCCAGACCATCCGTCTGTTATTGCGATTACTGGCGTTGACCCTATCCAAAAGGAGAAAGCATCAATTTCAGAAGACTGTGGTATAGACAATATTACTGCTCCGGCCTTTTCAATGGTACTGGTTAAATGTTCAATAGGTTTATCAGGAGATAATCCAAGTAGGGACCGGGTGAGTTTTGCAGCTTCAGATGGCTCTTCGTTCGGTAATTTAGGAATTTTTACTGGTATCGGTTTTATATGTCTAAAAAGAGAGTTAGTTAATTCGCATAAAGTCTGAGCATATCTATAAAGTTGGTTTCTTTCCCTAACAGTAACGCTCCTTTTGCCTCGGAACAATAACGACCCCAAAGGGACATCAATTATAGGTTCCTGTTTAAAAAAAGACACAGGAAAACCAGTTAAAAATGATAATTGATTTAATATGTTGTCCGTAGGCATTATCCGGCCACTTTCCATTAGTGCAATGGCGGCTTGAGTAACCTCCAGTTTCTGTGCAAGTTCAGTTTGGTTGTATCCTATAAGTTCCCTAACTTGTTTGATCCTCTCGCCGCGTATTATCTGTTCCATCATTTGCATCCTCCCTGTTTTCGTCCTCCCCAAGGGGCAGGTCAAAATCTTTTATATGAGATTCTGGCCGTGTTTGTTTGAAGGCCGGATGCTCAAGTGGAATATTCCACTCTGCCTTAATTGGCACTTCAGGAGAAGAATCATCATAGGGCTTTACTAAGCGTACTCCTTCAATATTATATTCATTATCAACATCCCATATTAGAGCAAGATTATCTGGTTTTTCAGAAAACAATTCAGGAAACAAGTCTCCGAGCTCTTGATGTATCTGCTTAAGAAAATCATATTTTATTTTGGATGCGCCTGGGTTTGGGAGTTCTGCACCTGTTTCCTTCCATATTCGTAAGTGGTGTCCCCGGTATGTAACGGATAGTCCGTTGGATGGAATATTATGTATTATTAATTCTGGAACTTTCCAATTGTTTTCGTTTAAATATGTCTTGGCGTTATATCGAAAAATATTATGGGCTAACGCCGCGTTGACAGTAGATTCCCTGAGCTCAAAATACTCTTGAACTGATTGTGTACCAACTTCAATAGCTTCCCATACTAGCGCGATCAAGTCATTGAGGGCGCTCACAGTTGTTTCGCAGTTACCCAATATCACCAACTCCTTTTTGTACTTTTGCTACTTATAATATAAGCACCAAAAGTACAAAAATCAAGACTTGTTTTTCAATTATCCTTTCTCAGCATCTTCTATGTGTTTCGAATTCAAAAAAATTCAGTGTCATTCATAATAATCAGCATACTCAGGTCCATTTTTTACTAACATAATATTGCTATTTCTCATTACTCGCCATCCATTGGGACTAGCTTTCATATCAGGCTGAGGCAATCCAGATCATCCCCCAGATCGCCGTCACATGTTATGTGCAAATGTTTGTTGCCATTAGCGTCAACACTAATATAAGCCCCGCCGATATCCCGATGTTCTACCGCTTCGAACAACTGCTTCAATTCCATATTAGAGCCGTCGTCCAGGATTATCTTTATTATTTCGCCGTGATTGTTTCGAACTATCTCTGTTATTGATTGCAAGATTAATCCCCCAGTTTTTTAGGTATAGTATGGGATGTTAATAAAAAATTGATGCATGATCATGATAAGGGAAATTGCTCTTTAGACTCTGGGCAAGCTCAACCTGGTCCAGAGTCTAATCCAATTGAACATTGGTATCGGGATATCACTCGTTCATATGCGGCAACATTACCAACCGTCTGGATTTGATCTCTGGAATCAATGTAGATGTTCTCTCGGTTGATTATAAAGTTCCTCTGGTCAAGGTCAGCGGAACCGTCGGATCCCAAATCGCTTTCGCGGGAAACATGAATTCGTTCGGAGTCATGCAGAATGCCAGTCCGGAAGAGGTTGCGGAGATAATGCGCGCAATCCGTAACGATGTGGCCCAGTGCCATCAGTTCGAGTGGATAAGCCATATATTCTATTCATCAATATCAATGCTGAAGAAAGCGGACTGGTCCGAATATAAAGTGGACCAGTCCGCCTAATCTTGCCATTTGTTGGGCTTGGAAGAATATGTTATAATTAAGTTTAAAGCATTGTTCTTACTTTGATCCGCTTTAGGTAGCAGCCTATATTGGGTTACACTGGTTGGGACAATGCTTTTTACTGTGCTACTGCGGTAATGGTTACATTGGCGATGTAGTTTCCATTTTCGGCGGTACCCGGGAAATTGACCCGCAGGTCAAACGTATGTGCGTCTCCCTCCACAGTAGCTGTAGCGGCACCAGCTAACATGTTCTTGGCACCAGTCGAGGCGATGGTATAATTACCGACCGAATGTTCCTTGAACTCCAGCACTGAGGCTGGTGCGGTCTTGCCTGCCGCAGTAAAGCCTGCACCTGTTAATGTAAGCTGATAAGAACCGTTACCACTGGTAGTAGAGGTCAAGGTTTGGGGTGCTGAAGCCAGCCCCGGCTGTACATCGTCAAAAGTTAAGGCGTTGCTGTCAAGAGCCAGGTTTAATGTGGATAAGACATTAGCGGTAATCTGGAGAGGGGCCGCAGTTGCAATCCCTATACCGGATACCAGTATTCCCAGTGTTAAGAGAATAACAATGGTTTTTTTCAAGCTATGCTCACCTCCTTTCCTACAAGTATTACTCTAAAAATTATTATTTTGCAGCTTTTCCATTTCCACCAAACGCTTTTGTAGCTTGCGGATATAAAGAACAACCGCCAAAATAATCGCGATAATAACCGCCGCTGTGCCTACCAAAGTAAGCAATGGCACTACCATAAAGGAAAAATCGCGTTTCTCAAAATTGATGCCGTCATAGGTCAATTTTATTTGGCCTTTAAAATAACCTATAAGGGGCGCTTCCTTCCAATTGATCTCCATTTCCTTTTCAGTGCCGGGCAGAATGTTGAATAAAGGCACAGTGAGCTGCGTTTTCTGGTTTCTTATCAAATCGGTAATTTCAATAGTACCACGCACTTCCAGGTGGACATTGCCGGTATTAGCCGCGGCAACCGTAAAAGTCGGCTGGTTAAAATGCCAATAGCCGGTGCCCGCCTTATCAATGCGCCAGTCTCTGGTCAGATTAAGGTTTCCTGCAGTATCGGTAACCTTGACGTAAACAATGGAACGAACCTCCGACACAATATTGATTTTGGCGCCCTCCCCCTGCCGGGCGGCCGCCGGTATAAACTTGGCGCTGAAATAGGTTACCTGTTCACCCATTTCTGCATTTTCAGGTACATCGAATCTCACCCTTATGTCACCTTTTTGGCCGGGATCTAGTTTTTCCGGGGCACTGATAATAGTCGCCCAGGTCATAGGCGACCAAGCGGCATCAGGGTTTTCCACTTTATTCCACTGGTTATCTGTGATCCGGTAATCCTGCACATATGGTTCCAAGCCAAATGTTTCGTCGGTTTTATTCTGCACCCCAAACACCTGTTCAAAGCTTTCTCCCGGTCTGACTGTTCTATCCACGATTGACGGCCCCAGCCCTACTCCGTTTATCTCCACCGCCCCGACATATGATGGGAATATCAGCCATGCCAGCAGCATAAGAGGCAGCGAAAAAAGCCTTGCTATTCGGAAAATTTCCATATAATGCTCCTTATGAATACTTGACCAAATTTACTGGCCCAATGTTAATTAAAAATAAAAAAACCAAACCTGAAGATTCATTACTCAGGTTTGGTAACATTAATCACCCAAGGCAACCCGGCTGCCATAGAATCGTTCTTTATGATCCGTAAGGCCCGTAGTTTTGCGTCCTTTCCTTTCGGAAAAAGTTTGCCATTATTATATTCAAATTGAATTATATAGTATATTTTGCTTATTTACAATAGCTTATTCACGACTTATGGCTCATGATTTATCATGACTTTTGTCCCGTTATGTTTCTAACACCCGCCTGCCTCCAAGAAGATTAAAAGCCTATATCCTACAGCAAAATATATGCCCCGACAATGACAATGTGATTAGAGATGGCACCGTGGTATAATGCCAATAGCGGGGAGGTGCATAAAAATTGTTGGGTTGGAAGGTATACGGCAAGACAGTTAAAGAACTGCGTAAAAATCAAGGTTTGACCGCTCAGGAACTGGCCCGGCGAGTAAAGGTTAATACTTCACTGATTCTGCGCATCGACGAAATGAAGTTAAAGGATGTACCCGACCCTCTGAGAACTCGAATCACCCCGGTGTTAAAGGGAGAGGATACCGATAAAATACCCTGGCTTTGAAGAGGTGTTAACACCCCCTCATTTTTTCATTAAGCTGGCGCGGGTAATTGCATCATTACCAAACCTTTCCCGCAATAGGTCAATGGTCTTATCGATCAGCAGGTTTTCCTCTGTTTCACCAGTTTCAAAAATACTTCCCTGCACCAGTTCCCGGGGATAATCCAGCTCAACCTGCAGCCCTATAAGCCTTACCTTGCCCGGATGAGTTTCCCGCAGGAGGCTCACCGCCGTATCATAAATATCAAGGTCGGAAAAAATCGATGGGGTCATGGTCCTGCTTCTGGTTACGGTTTTAAAGTCATGATAGCGCACCTTAATAGTAACCGACCTGGCTTTTAAAGCGGCAGTTCTAAGTTTCTGTCCCAGATACTCGGAAAATTGCAGCAAGGCCTTTTCCAGTTGTTCCGGCTCAAGTACATCCTGCTCAAAAGTGATTTCGCGTCCCATGGAACGCGCTGTTCTGGCAGTGTCCAGCGGCCGCAGGTCAATACCGCAGGCCATGTCCAGAATAGCCCGGGCCGATGAACCCAACCGTTTTTCGAGCAATTCCAGGGGTACCTGTCTGACCTCACCTATAGTGTTTATCCCCATGTGCTCAAAAACCTGACGGGTTTTTTTACCCACTCCCCATAAACAGGAAACCGGCAACGGATCCAAAACTGACCGGGCATCCTGCCTGGTTATTACCTTGAATCCGTCCGGCTTTCCCAGTTCACTGGCCAGTTTAGCCAGAAATTTGTTATAGGAAATTCCGGTGGAAATAGTCAAACCGACTTCTGTCAGCACACGTTCTTTTATAGTACGGGCTATGGCTTCCGACGGTCCGAAAAGTGAAGTGCAACCCTTAACATCAAGAAAAGCTTCATCTATCGAGAGTGGTTCCATCAGCGGTGTGTAATCCGATAGTATCTTAAACACCTGCCGGGAAGCCTCCTGGTACCTTTTCATATCCACCGGCAAAAAAACTCCCTGAGGGCATAGCTTTAAAGCCTGGGAAGCCGGCATGGCTGATTTCACACCATAACGGCGGGCCTCATAAGAACAGGTTGAAACCACGCCCCGGGATTGAGGAGTACCGCCCACGATGACCGGTTTTCCCCGCAATGCGGGATTATCCCTCTGCTCGACCGATGCGAAAAAAGCATCCAGATCACAATGAATAATATACATTTCAGAATCTACATACATTGTCCTTCCCCCGTCAACAGCCGTAACAGCCCCCATGAAAATGATCGTATTATGTCATCCTGAGCAAAGCGAAGGATCTTAAATATGTAACAGAGTGAGAGATCCTTCACTTTAGTTCAGGATGACAGCAGCATTTCTAGTTAATCCCCCTGTTTCAACACCTCTACCATATCTACCCGCTTTAACCCGCGTGCGGTCAACTTAAAAGCCAGGTATACAAATACTATTCCCAGCAAGGCAGCATAAAAATAGGTGCGGGGATAAATGATCACAGGCAATGTATACAAGTCGGTGCTGACCGATTTAACATAGGCTTCAGCCATCAGCCGCCCAAACGGAAGTCCCAGAATAATACCAGGTACCGTCTGCAAAATACTTTCATTAAAAAGCAGCCCGGAGACCTCTTTTAGACTAAACCCGATTACCTGCAAGGATGCCATTTCCCGCCTGCGTTCAACCAGACTTATAACGGCAGAACTATACACGATGGCAAATCCCAGCATCATCGCAAAAAGCACCATGGTTGAAACGGAATAAGCCAGACTTTCAAGATTCTTATTAAAATTATCCAGCTCTTTTTGCCGGCTCTGAACCGATGCTACTCCCAGATAACGATTAATTTCCTTTTCCACTGCTGCAGTTTGTCCAGGTACAACCTTAATCATGGCCCCTGATACAATATTGGCTTCATTCAGGAGCCGGTTGGCCTGTTTCAGGCTGATATAGCTGCCTCCTCCAATCAACTGGCGGGTTAAGCCCCTTATCTTAAGATTATCCCAATGGGCAGGTCCCTGGGGCAATAAAGTCTCTACCTCCACCATATCGCCGACCTTAAGGCCCAGTTTATTAGCCGTCCTCTCATTTAAAATTATACCATCCGCCGGCAGAGCAACTGTTTTATCTTCGGTACCGCTGATTTTGCGCAAGGTCAAATCCGGCGGATAACCGGTTAACAATTCTTCTTCCGTCCTCCCCTGCCAATGCAGCCTTACCGGTAATTCCAGCATCGGTTCAAGAAATTGTACACCATCAAGACTTGCCAGAGTATTCAGTTCACTCGATTTTTGCAATTCGTTGAAATGGACCAGAAGATCGTAACTTTGTTCCTCATGGTAATGCTTTTGTAAAATATAATCGATAGCGTCATTAGTAAAGAAAGCAATAACAAGAAGGGCGACCGCAAACATGACCCCAAACAGAGTTACCAGCAAACGCCCCCGATTGCGGTTCACGCTGCGAATACTCATTTTCCATCCCGGTTTCAAGAAATTCCATAGTGCAGGCCAGTGCTCCAGCAAGCTTCGCCCGGAGGAAAGAGGGGGTTCCGGTCTCATGGCCTCCGCCGGATTGACCGCCGCTGCCTGACGTGAAGCCGATAGCCCGGCAATAACCCCGGTACCGATACTCATAAGAAAGCCGTTAAAAATGGTCTGAAAATTATATACCGCTACCCCGCCGGGCAAATTAAAGTATTGGGCATAAGTAGCAGAAATAGCTCCGGATAAGAGAAGACCGCAGACAGTACCGGCCATTGCGCCGGCCAACCCGACAATAACACCATAAAAAGTATAATGCAGCATAACCTGGCGATTGCTGTAGCCCAGGGCCTTTAAAATACCGATCTGCGTGCGCTGGGCTCTGATCATACGTCTTAAAATAACAAATTGAATTCCTGCCGCAATAAGCATAAACATCATGGGCAGAACGGTGGTAATTGAACGCAGCCCATCCAATTCAGCCTCCAGGAAGACATGACTGGTCTGGTCTTTGCGTGGATACGAGGCCAGATTTCCGTATGGCGATAGGATATCCTTTATCTTCTCAACCGTTTCTTCCGGTCTGGCTCCGGGTGTGAACTGAATCAATACCTGATTTACCTGTCCCCTCATGCCGAGGACCGATTCTATCTGCTCCCCCTCCACCATAAAGATGCCAAATGTCTTGGGGTCCGGCATCAGAGTAGCACTGTCTTTGACCGTATAGACAAACTCGGGACTGATAGCAGTACCGATTACATTAAGCCCCACTTTCCTTTGCTGGGCAATTATGTTAACCTTAGAACCCGGCTTGAGGTTATTGGCGGCGGCATATTGGGGATCGAGCAGGACTTCTATGCCATTATCCTGCCCGTTCGGACTAAAATTGCGTCCCTGAAGCAATGACAGGCAGTTCAGGTTGTCTTCGGTTGAACGGGAATAGGTTATCAAACGCGCCGAAGCACGGTCATCCCCATCTTTTAGAACCGGCAGGTCCAACATTATCCTGCCGACAGCCTTTTTAACCCCCGCCACTTCTTGCACCTGTTTAACCACCCCGCGCGGGGCTTTAACCACCTGAAAATAGTAGTCGGCGAACTGATTCTCACGATAGAAATTTTCCTGCGAGGTGCGCATGTTATAATAGCTGGTACTCATGGACAGATAAACGGTTACTCCAACCATGATCACCGATGCGGCAGCCAGAAATTGTCCCTTGTTGCGCAGAATCTGACGCAGCAGCTTTATGTTCAGGATACCCATTACCACTCAATCCTTTCCGGCGCCAACGGGTTAGGATTATCAGTTATACTGGCTACTTCACCGCTGCGCATGCGTACCACCCGATGTCCCATGGCAGCGATAGCAGTATTGTGAGTTATCAGCAGCACCGTGCAGCCTCTTTCCCGATTTATGCGGTCCAACACCCCCAGTATAAGCTTGCCGGTAGTAAAATCAAGCGCACCGGTTGGTTCATCACAGAGTAGAAGGCGGGGATTTTTAACCAATGCACGGGCAATCGACACCCTCTGTTGTTCGCCGCCGCTCATCTGGGACGGAAAATGCCGGCCCCGGTCGGCAAGCCCCACCTCCTCCAGGCACGACTCGACCAATAGTGGTTTTTTAACCAGGGTTGCAGCTAGTTCTACATTTTCCCGTGCAGTCAAATCAGTCATAAGATTATAAAATTGAAATACAAAACCGACTTCCCGACGTCTATATGCCGTCAGTTGGTCGGCTGTAAAGGTCTGTATATTCTCCTTTTCATACTCTACCAATCCACTGCTGGCGCGATCCATACCACCGACAATGTTAAGCAAGGTGCTTTTTCCCGACCCGCTCGGCCCCAGAATTACCAGAAACTCACCCCGGTAAATGTCAAAGGTCGTGGATTTGAGAGCTTCAACCTTAACTTCACCCATATCATAGGTTTTTGTCACGTTTTCCAATCTCAGAAGAACTTCTTTTTCCATATACGACCTTCCTTTCCTGAATAAAAAGGCCAGGCTCTTTTCTATATTTAATACTTTTTTAACGCTTACCAGTTTTCGCTGGTACATTTTCTTAATCTCATCCGGATCATAAAAAAATTCCATGATACGTGATTATTATGCCATACCCCTCTTATCTCTGACAATCCCCTTCAAAACAGAGACTCTGTCGCAATTATAGTTTTACGCTCCTGCGTTAATGACAGATATTTTACCATCCCTCGTAATACATATTAAAAGGTGTTCAAGAGGTATAGGTGTCATCTATTGCCATTAATAAATTCAAAAGGAGTGTAACCTATGAACAGAAAAAAGAACCGTTTTACGGCTGTGCTGCTGGCCTTGCTGCTATTGATTCTCGTCCCGGCCTCCGCACCAGCCGCCACTAGTGGCTCGGCAATTTCACTGGAGCAGGCTATCCAGACCGTTAAGCAAAACTTCTCCATCCCAGTCGAGTTCTCTAAATTAACATCTGGTTTTAACAGCAATGCCAATGATCAAAGCTGGTCTCTGAACTGGAGCGATCCCCAAGGCAAAAACGGAAGTTTTTCAGCTCAGGTCGATGCCAAAAATGGCGAGATTATTTCCATGTATTCATGGAAGCCCGACAATGAACAAGCTGTAAAAGTACCAATGGTATCTGTTAATGAAGCCCGTCAGAAAGGCAATACTATGTTAAAACAGCTGGTACCCAGCCGCGCCGCCTCTCTGCAGTTAATCCCTGACAAGCAATTGATACCTCTAAGCAGCTATGGTTCTTTAATTTATACCGTGCGCTGGCAGCGGGTGATAAACAACATCCCCGTGGAAAACGACGGAGCCTATATGGAAATAAACCTGGCCAACGGAGAAATCACTGGTTATAACCTTAACTGGAGCAATCTTCCCGTACCTGACTCCAGTGGAGTAATATCCGCGGAAAAAGCACGTCAGAGTTTTGTAAATAATAAAATGCTAAAGATGCAATATATGCAACCCTCAGTAGCTGTGCCTCTAAAGAGCAATTCCGAACAACAGCCTATCCTGGTCTATGGTATTATGCACCCTTCCAACGGAATAATTGATGCCAAAAGCGGAACCCCTTTGGTGCTTGACAATCGACACCGGATTGAAGGTGGTATGGGTGCATCTGACAGAGCCAGCAATCAATCTAAAATGGCATCTCCAGCTCCATTGACACCGGAAGAAACCAAGGAAATAAAGCAAATTGCCAACCTGCTTACCCAGGACCAGGCTGCGGCGGCGGCAGCAAAATATCTGGACATACCGGCAAGTTTGACTCTGAAATCTTCCACTCTGGAGGTCGATTGGCAAAACCCTGATGTAAGAATGTGGAATCTCAATTGGGATTCTTCTTCAGGCTCATCATCACCATCAAGCCTGTACGCGAGAGTTAATGCTTCAACCGGTGAACTATATAGTTTTTATCTTAATCGTCCCTCCACTGATAAAAAATCTGCTGCTTTGACCCCAAATGAGGCCCGGCAAGTAGCAGATACTTTCCTGAGAAAAGTCCATCCCCAGCGCTTTCAGCAGGTGATCTATGATGAACTGAACGAACGGATGGAACAAAATGCCGGCGATTTCCGATTAAGCTACCAGCGGGTGGTTAACGGTATCCCCTGTCCTTTTAACGGTATGGATATAAGTATCGACCGTACCAGTAAAGAGGTATGCTCCTTTAACCTTAACTGGTCTGCAAAGACTTTTCCTACAACTGCCAATACTATGAGCATAGATAAAGCCAATGAAATATTCCTGAATGGAGCGCCCTTGACTCTCACTTATTCCCTGGTCTACAGTTCTGACAGCGGTCCCAGCGAGATGCGTCTGGTTTATAAACCTCAAACTCCCCCGGGCCAGCCTCAATCCAATATTATCGATGCACATAACGGCAACTGGCTGGACTATAAAGGCGAACCGGTCAAAGATGAAGCCCAGGCCAACCATTTCACCGATATAGCAGGCCATTTTGGTGAAGAAGAAATTAAGCTTCTGGGCCAGGCCGGATTATTCACTGAATATGGCAAGGAATTTCATCCGGATGAAAATATTACCCTTATATCCATGCTGCGGGCCATGTTAGGCACCCGGGAAGGAAATCAGGCAGCATATAACCTGACCGATGAACAAATGATGGAGAGAGCAGTTGAGTTGCACTGGCTCCCGGATACCAAAACTCCTCCGGTCACTATCGTAACCAGAGATCTGCTTGCGCGCCTGATGGTCCGTTATCTGGATATAGAGTTCCTTACTAAATATCCCTCGGATATGTATCGGCTGCCTTTTAAGGATGCTGATTCTCTTCCCAACGACCTTAAATCATATGCCGCACTTACCCGCGGAACCGGTCTAATAGTTGGCGATGGTATAAACTTTGACCCTGCTCACAAAGTAACCCGCGCTGAAGCCGCTGTAGGTCTGGTACGCCTGCTTAAAGTTAAATAAGAGGCAAGGCGACGGACTTTGACTCCGTCATGTGTAGGTTCAACTCCTGCCACCCCAGCCATTTTAAAAAAATGATCATTAGCTCAGTCGGCAGAGTACCTGACTTTTAATCAGGGTGTCCGGCGTTCGAGTCGCGGATGACCCATCATTTTGAAAATAAAAACCCTTCGAACTTCGGAGGGTTTTTATATGCACAAAAAGGTTACCTTTTTTATTATTTTGGTGGCAAACAGGTGTCAGCAGTCTTTTACCTCCACTTAAGGGACAGAACGAAACGTCCCCAACTTCTCCTTTATCCCCCCTTTTTCCGATTTATCCGTGTATTATTTTGGGTATGCATTTACTGCATATCCATAAAGCCTTTCCTTGTTTTTTTACCGCCAGTAAGTAGGCATCCTTTTCGGTTATACCACACCAATTGCAGGTTTGCGGTATATAATTCATGTTATCTCTTTCCTTTGCTTTTTGTTTTACTTCCTCCTCCGAAAACTCCGACGCTTCCCTGACCTCCAGAGACAAAGCTCCGGTGGGACAAACACCCAGGCAAACCCCGGCTCCATCACACATTTCTTCTTTTATTACCCGAGCTTTGCCATTAACCAGCTCCAGAGCTCCTTCCGCACACGGATTAATGCAAACCCCGCAGCCGTTGCATAACTTTTCATCAATTTTTACGATAGTACGTTTTGGCATATCTTATATCTTCCCTTCTATAAAATCTCTTCCCTATTAATAGTATTGTTATTTAAAAGTTAATTACAGATATTATATATTTTAAAATTTTCCGGTATACTTTTTCTGATTTTAGTATATAATAGTAAATGCTCTTTTTTTAGAGTTGATTTGATCTTACTTCTTGCCCGGAAAAATTAAGTTAAATTCGGTGTTGAAATGCCCGGGCAAAAGGTGTTATAATACTTTTTGCGGGCGGGTGTAGCTCAATGGTAGAGCCCCAGCCTTCCAAGCTGGTCGCGAGGGTCCGATTCCCTTCACCCGCTCCATTTTTATGTCCCTGTAGCTCAGCTGGATAGAGCAACGGACTTCTAATCCGTAGGTCGGGGGTTCGAATCCCTCCGGGGACGCCATTTATTTTACGAACTACGCATATGTGGTGGGTGTAGCTCAGTTGGCTAGAGCACCAGATTGTGGCTCTGGGGGTCGTGGGTTCAAGTCCCATCATCCACCCCAAAATAAATATTCTTGACAGTGACCGTGGAAACGTAGTATAGTCTTTACCGTTGGGGTGTAGCCAAGCGGTAAGGCAACGGACTTTGACTCCGTCATGCGTAGGTTCAAATCCTGCCACCCCAGCCATTTTAGTTAATCCTGGGCCATTAGCTCAGTCGGCAGAGCACCTGACTTTTAATCAGGGTGTCCGGCGTTCGAGTCGCCGATGGCCCACCATTTTAAATACAGAAGCCTCCGATGTTCGGAGGCTTTTTTTGTGCACTTTTTTAAGGCAAAAATAAATCAAATTTAAGGTTATTTAATGGCTTTTAAGGGGTATTATTTTAAAATAGGTAGTCAAAAAGTAGTCAGTTTTAATGCCATTTAATGCCCATTATTTCGGTTCATAGGCCAGGGTACCCCGATCAAGTTAAATGCTTGTTTATAGGTCGAGATTTTCCCTCTAGTCGGCATATCTAGCGCCAACTCCTTTCTAATATAGATTTTTTAGATATCAGAAAACACAAAACACGCCCATTTAGGCGTGCATGCGTCCGATATTCAGTTTTTTGGTGGATTTCTCCAGCCCCATTATATAATGTATGGGAATTGCCCGTAAACCCCATATATAGGCATCTTGCTTATGATAAATCTGGCCATATTTTAAATTTATGGTTATTTTACTCTCGTTATCTCGCATAAGCGCCGTTTTCTGGGCGTTGTGACAACTTTTAAAAAACCTCTGTACCTCCCACCACTCCGCCATTTGCGGCCTCATTCGGTGATTTTTTAAAACTTTTTTAATACGAACCCCGAAGAGCGGGTAAACTACACCAAATATATCAAGCGCAGTCAGGCAAATTATGAAAGGAGAATTGAAATGAGCGATCTTTTTCTTTTAGGGGACTCAACCACGGGGAGGCCCGCCAGGATGTCCCACCAAGAAACTTGCGAAACTACCTTAGGCGATTTCGCCCTATGGCTGGAAAAGGGGGCTGGGTGGTGCAACCCAAGGTTACCAAAAATAGCCGGAAATGCACTACGCAATGCGCTGGAGTGTACAGATGCGTCCTTGACACAACCGGCGTCAGTGACGCTACGCAAATCAAGGCGTGGTGTTTACTATGTCTATACATGGCATGTTATAGCTAATTGCGGCACTATTAGCAGCTGGGCACTAACCCCCTGTGACCGCGTATTGGGAGAGCCATCTCCTGTAAGTCTCGCAGACAACAAGGATGGCTTTGAATTAGTAATAATCCAATAAATGGTCCGAGCGATTAAGACCGGGGCTTAAACCCCGGCCTTTTATTATTCTCGCCCGTCCGCGCTTTAGACAAACTTTTGCGTCTCTGTACAAAACTTACCATTTATTTTTTCCATTTTGGATGATACTATTATGGAACAAACGTTCTAATTAGTGTGGGGATTTTAAATGGAAAGAGTTATCCTGCATTCCGATCTTAACAATTTTTACGCTTCAGTTGAATGCCTGTATCGGCCTGATTTGAGAGACAAACCAGTGGCTGTAGGCGGCGATCAGGAGCAGAGACATGGAATTGTTTTAGCTAAAAATTATCTCGCGAAGGCTACGGGCATCAAGACCGGTGAGGCGATCTGGCAGGCCCGACAGAAGTGTCCTGAATTAGTGATTGTTCCGCCGAACTTCCCATTATACCTTAGATATTCGCGTCTTGCCCGCAAAATCTACGCAGACTATACGGACCAGATAGAACCATACGGCCTCGGCGAGGCGTGGGTGCGCCCGTAAGTCCCCTTAAATAGGGACGTGGGCAGAAATGGAATGTGCTGATTGCAAGGCACTAAGTAAGACACAAAAGCTTATCATCAACCGGCTTAACCGGATGGGGAAACCCAATGGCGACAACAGCACGCCGGTAAAAGCGCAAGTCTGCCAATCAACAGGCAGCGACTGAGTAGCTGAGATGAAAACTGCGTATGAGGATAAAAGCTAAACTGCTTGAATGATAGCCGGAGGAGTTCTATCGTCAACCATAGCGAAAGTTGATTGAAGCTATAGTAGATATGAAGTTTCAAGCAAAGCCCGTGCCCACATTTCATTCTTGCAGGCATTTATTATGATATTACTTAATACTGTTACATGGCGTTAAACTCGTTAAAAAGCCTTCTAACTGACTTTTAATCAGGGTGTCCGGCGTTCGAGTCGCCGATGGCCCACCATTTTAAATACAGAAGCCTCCGATGTTCGGAGGCTTTTTTTGTGGCCTTATCAAAAAACATAAAAAGGCAAAGTCACATTTTAGGTCACATTCCTTTCAAACTTTTCTTATGATCATTTACGTATTAGTACGTGTTTTATCTTTACACACGTATTAATACGTATTATGCTTATAGCACAAGGAGGTGATCAGTAGAATGACCGAAAGGGAAATTCTAAAACTACTAATAGAAAATGGTTGGTACATAGAAGAAGGCTCAAAACATCATTTAGCAACCGACCCGAACAGGCCCGGGATTAAAATACCAAGACATCGCAAGGATATCCCGATAGGAACTATAAATAATATTCTCAAGGCAGCGGGGCTTAAATAAACCCCATGTTTTAGAGCTAAATATAAAAATATTAAAGACAGAATATAAAAATCGAAAGGAGTTGTTAAATTATGAAATACGTTTATCCGGTTATATTTACCCAGGATAATAATAGCTATAATGTTGCTGTTCCTGATTTACCTGGTTGCTTCACATGCGGTAAGGATCTTGTCGATGCAATTGAAATGGCCCGCGATGCTATGGCAATGTGGCTTTGCGATGCTGAAGATAAAGGTGAATCAATACCTTTATTCAGCAATGCCAATAATATAGAATGCGAACCAGGTAGCTTTATTAATTTTGTTGACGTAGATACAACAGAATATCGCCGCGAAAACGACAATCGTGCAATCAAAAAAACCCTTACTATTCCTAATTGGTTAAACTCTAAAGCGGAAAAAGCCGGCGTCAACTTTTCCCAAACTCTACAAAAAGCATTAAAACAGCAATTAGGAATTCAAGATTAAAATATTAATATAAATACAGGCGTCCATCACTGATAAATCAGGGTGGGCGTCTTATTTTTTGGGAAAATAAAAATAGCTTGGCATTTTACCTTGCTTCATAACGTCAACGCCCTGTTCTGAAGAGAATCCGAGTATTAATATTTTCATCGGAAACAAAGGCTAAAATTCTATTAGAAGGTTACGCCAGGAGCTTTATCTGCCCGCGAAATTCAGAATCTAAGTAGAGTAAACGGCCATTTCATATAATTGACAAAATACGTCGCCATAGTACAATAATAACAACAACATTGTTAACAATAATGAATGAAGGAGTGTTTGTCGTGGTTGATGTTAATAAATTATTGGACGAAGCCATAAAGGAAACTGACAACCTTCAGGAAGAGGAGATATTTCTGATCAGAGACCTATTTAAGGGATATGTATGGAACAGGATTCCTATTAAAGATCGGCTGCTTCTCGGAACATTATTTTTGAATCATGTAAACAAAACTGGCGGAAATATTCAAGCTATTGAGAAGACATCCTCCAATCAGCAGCGATATGAAAAACTATATAAGTAAATGGCCGGTTTTTTCTTCCAAAGTTCATATTACTGGTTACTGGCAATTTCTAATTTTTGAATCTTAAGAATGGTTGGGAGGGTTTGTTATGGGCAATAAAAAGATTCAAGTAGGAATAGGTTTTGCAACAGGACGTAAGAGTTTCAGGAAGGTTTTAAAAACCTATGTTTATAATTGGAGAGAATGTGGTTTGGCTGAAAGAAAAGATATCGCTATAAACCTTTTGGTTGCTTATGATTTGCAGTATTCCAATACCACACCCCAAGATTATACAGCAATAAAACAGGAAGTGCTTGATCTGATCGATAATGTCTATTTTATTGGTAAAGATGAAATGAGAGCAGAGATGCAATTCCTTATGCAGAAGGATGTTATCAATGAGGAAGAAACCCGTATGTTTGGAAGCGGATATGCAACTCAGCGTAATTCCATTCTGTATACTGCTATAAAAAACCAGCTTAATTATCTGCTTTTCCTAGATGATGATGAATATCCCCTGGCCGTAACCAGGACGCGCCCTAATGTGGTATGGAGCGGTCAGCATGTATTGAGAACCCACTTGCACTATATTAGTCAGGCTGACATTACCCACGGATACCACTGCGGGTATGTATCACCCATTCCTTATATTGACTTTAACAATGTTCTGAGTGAGAAAGATTTTGCTATATTTATAGAAGCCATAAGCAATGATATTGTTGGTTGGGATTCAATAAGGTCCATAATGGGCAATGGCGGGGTTACTTATGCCGATACGCAGGTACTCACCAGTGATATGATGAAAGAGGTTGAGGAAGTTAATCATTGTAAATTCATATCCGGCGGCAATCTTTGTATCAACCTGACTGATCCCAGTAGGGTCAGGCCCTTCTATAACCCGCCCGGTGCACGCGGTGAAGATACCTTTTTGAGTACCTGCCTCAGTGAACACAAGGTGATTCGTGTACCATGTTATACCTTCCATGATGGATTTTCTACCTATAATTATTTGCTTGACGGGGTTTTACCAATCAATCTTAAATATGTTAAAGCTGATTCCGAGCAAATCGTAAACCGCTTTTATAATGCCTGTATCGGATGGGTTCGATATAAACCACTTCTTTTATATATTACCCAGCGGGATGTCTACCAGGATAAAATTAAGATAATGAAGCAACAGTTAGCCGAAACATTGCCCAAACTGTGCAAATACTTTGACAGACAGGATTTCATGGATATAGCAACTGAATTAGAACGGTATCATAGTAATGTAAGGAAGCATTACGCAGAATTTCTTGAAATGCAGCAAGTTTGGACCAAAATATGTAATTATTTATGGTTGACAAAAAATATGCGCACTGGAGACGCGCGTTAAATCAATAAGATATTACGCTGTTTAAATGGCTCGGTTTTGCTATATAATGTTGATAAACAGGAGGTGTATATTTTGGACTATCAAAAACTTAAAGCGGACGTTGCACGCATAGAAGAAGAAGGTCAAAAGATGTTTGATGCCATTAGTGAAAGAAAACACAGAGAAGAGCAAAATAAGCAAACCTCTGAAGAAAAGAATACGGAGATACTAAATGATCTCGTTGTTTTATTAAGGGCCAATGGAGAAAAGCAAGAGGAAATATTGGAAATAATCACCGAGATCTTTGCTATGAGCGTATCGCAGGACAAAGAGGCAGCCGAAAATCAATTACGAAAAATCATGGACAGAATCAGTAAATTTAGCGGAGATATTAAAACTATGCAAAAGCTATCTACGTTTGCATTTATTATGCATAACCTTGTCCAGTCCCTACTTTAATAAGCGTATTACCAAGCCCCTGCGGGGGCTTTTTTACGTCAAACCAGGAATGCTGCGCCATTGCAAAAGTGAAGCCTCCGATATGCAGAGGCTTCCGGATCAATAAAGCGGCAGGTTAATTAACCTTCAATGCCCGTAATTTCTCCACCCGGTCCGCTGTAGCTGGATGGGTACTGAAAAGGCGGGATATGGAAGATGCGGTCAGGGGTTGTACAATAAACATGTGTGATACAGCAGGATTCACCTCCATAGGCAGTTGCAATGATGCACGTTCCAATTTTAGAAGCGCATTGCTCAAGCCTGCCGTTTGGCCAGCCAATCGAGCTCCCGTCGCATCAGCCATATATTCTCTGGACCTGGAAACCGCCATTTGAATAAGCATGGCTGCAATCGGAGCCACCAGCATTACCAAAAGGCTGCCAAGCAAACTGCTTCCGCCTTCGTCGTCATCCCCGCGGAATCCACCGAAAATCATGCCCCATTGCGCAATGTTGGCTATCATTGATATGGCTCCGGCCATGGATGCAGCAATAGTGCCGATAAGGATATCCCGATTTTTGATATGAGCCAGTTCGTGGGCAATTACACCCTCCACTTCGTTGTGGTCCAGAACTCTTAATAAACCTCTGGTAACAGCTACCGCCGCATGCTGCGGAGAACGCCCGGTCGCAAAAGCATTGGGCTGTTCTGTCGGCGTAACATACAGTTTAGGGACCGGGATTCCAGCATTAGCCGACAATTTGCGAATAATTGAATACAACTCAGGTGCTTCGTGTTCTGAGACCGGCTGTGCTCCCGTCATTCGGATGACCATCTTATCACTGTAATAATAACTGAAAAAGTTCATACCGAGGGAAATCACAAAGAAAATTACCGCTCCCTGCTGTCCGCCGATGGCGCTTCCTGCCATAACCAGCAGAACGGATAAACCCGCCATCAATAAACCGGTTTTTAAGGTATTCATTTCTCTTCCTCCAATCTTAAATCATACTAATAAGCAAAGCCGGGAAATCTTTATAAGAAAAAAGACCTTTGCCTCCAATGGAGGCAAAGGTCTCACTAAGCCGATTTAGGCTGACAGAACCAGGCCGCAAGACCATGATGTTGATTCTGTCTAATCCAGTTACTCCCCTTTGCTTAAGCAAATTATACTGGATGGATAAAAAGTACGCAAGATGCATTTTACATCAAGGGAGAAAAAACCCGCAAAACTGAACGCATCACCGCTTTGTACCATTTAATTTGCTGAATATCTGCCGGGGTAATATTTTTGCAGATTTGGAGTGTATTTAAAAAATCATTCTTTATATCAAAAATACTCTTGCATTGATACATCCAGACACCGCATTCAAAATGCAAATAGAGACTCCGATAATCCATGTTGATGGTGCCTACCACAGCATATTCGTCATCTACTACAAAGCTTTTGGAATGGATGAAACCAGGCAGATACTCATAGATTTTCACCCCGTTATCTATGAGGGTTTTATAATAAGATCTGGTAACGGCATGAACATACCACTTGTCCGGATGGTGAGGAGTAATTATACGTACATCGACACCGCCTTTGGCTGCCGCACCCAATGCGGTTACTATCTCATGACCAATGATTAAATAAGGAGTGGTGATATAGACATAACGCCTGGCTTTGTTGATTAAATTCAGGTACACCGTTTCCCCTACCGGTTCATCATCCAGGGGGCTGTCGCTGAAAGGTTGAACATATCCGTCCCTTACCTGGTTTGTGTCGGAGAAAAAATACGGGCGGAAGCGGTCAATATGCTCTTCAACCTGGCCAAGATAATCCCACATTGACAAAAACATGACTGTTAAATTCCATACCGCCTTTCCTTTGAGCATGATGGCGGAATCCTTCCAATGTCCGTACTTCTCAATCGCATTTATATACTCATCAGCCAGGTTAATTCCGCCGGTAAATCCGGTAGTTCCGTCAATTATGGCAATTTTACGATGATCCCGGTTGTTCAGGCGGGGAGACAGCACCGGAATCATGCGATTGAAAACACAGCATTTGATACCGGCCCGGGCCAGCTTTTTATCATATCCATACGGAAGGGTAGTCATGCAGCCCAGATCATCGTAAATAATACGGACGTCTACGCCTTGCTTCACCTTTTTAATTAAAATATCGAGAATACTGTTCCACATTATCCCTTCATCAATAATAAAATACTCCAAAAAAATGAAATTTTCTGCCTTTTCGAGTTCTTCCTTCAGCCTTTCAAATATCACTTCTCCAGTCGGCAGGTATTCACTAATCCAATTATGATACGGGGGACAATAAGAACTATTTTGAATATAGGTAACCTGGTTATACGCTGTCTCATTTTGCGACTGAATCTCGTTCACAATAATCGAGTCCATCATAAGGGCATTCCGGGCATTCTCGGCGATAGATATCATTTTTTGCTTTCTGCGGTTGCTCAGTCGGTTTCCTGCAAAAAAGAGATAAAACAGTCCGCCAAAAATCGGAAACAGCAGGATCGGAATGATCCACGCAATCTTATAAACCGGATTGTAATTATCATTTATAATCCATATCAGAGCCAGGATGCTGATCAAGATACTTATGCTATAAAATAAAACAAAATACTCGTTGAATCGTGTAATGATAGCGATCAAAATCAGCAATTGCGCTGTGATGGCAATTCCGAAAAAAACAGCTCTGGATACTAACAGTTTTCTAAGCATTAATTTTTTTCTCAATTCCCTTTTTATTTTCATACCTCTCCTGTTTCAAGCTGCCGGAAGTTGATTTAATCTGGGAGAATCCTCATTTTAAAGACCTGCTGCCCCTCTTTAAACTCCATGATCACACCGGATTTAATCGGGTTATGATCTTCACCCATGGTCATCTTGCCGGTTACTCCGGTAAAATCTTTGATATTAGCCAGACCGGCTGTGATGTCCTCCGGATTATATGATTGAGCATCGCGGATCGCCTCACACAATATCATCACACTATCATACCCCAATGCGGCAAACATATCCGGCATTTGACCGTAAAATTTTTTGTAACTGTCAGCGAATTCAGCTACGGCCTTGTCAGGGTCACCCACACAAAAATGATCTGTAAAATAAGTGTTATTCAATGCCTGGGCACCGGCTAAGGTGACAATACTCGGTGCATTCCATCCGTCCCCACCGCCTATAGGCTGATTAATTCCCATAGCCCGGGCCTGTTTTATGAATAATCCCGCTTCCTGGTAATATCCCGGTAAATAAAGAAAATCAAATTTTTGGTTTTTAAGTTTTAGCAGTATTTCCGTAAAATCTTTATCACCATGTTCATAACTATCTTCCAGCACAACCTGACCGCCTGCCGCGCTAAAACTGGTTTTAAATGAGTCAGTTAAACTATTGCTGTAGCCGCTGTTATTGTTACGAATTATAGCACAAGTTTTGGCTTTCAACTCCTTGACGGCAAAGTTAGCCATAAGGTTACCTTGCAGAGGGTCCTTAAAGCATACTCTAAAAATATTATGGTAAACTTCACCTGTATCAGGATTTACCGTAATAGCAGGCGCAGTAGCGGCCGGTGCCAGCAAGGGAGTCTTGGCTGCTGTAAGCAAGGGAGCACATCCTTGCACATTGCCGCTGCTTAAGGGGCCGATTTGAGCAATAATATTATATTTCAGCAATCTTTGGCTGGCTTCATAAGCTTGCTCGGCGTTGGAATTACAGTTTATGATGACCAGTTTTAAGCCCAGGTCTTCATTCTCCTTAAGAGCCAATTGAACTCCCTTGTTCAAACTGTTGCCATATTGGGCCAGCGGTCCGGTTAATTCCAGGTTTAAACCGACAGGATGCTCTTCGCCCGGTGCAGCTATTATATTAATCGGAGTCTGTTCCGTATCCCATTCCATCCAATCTACGGAAACCCCAAACGCCGCACTGACAGATTTCAGCGGAATCATCATACTACCGTTATATATTATTTCAGGGGGAGCTTCAAGTGTTACTGTTTCACCGTTTATCCAAGCATTACGATTGCCGGCTTGAAGTTTCAGCGACAGGTCATCCTTTAACGCTGTAACCGTCCTGGTGTAATCGTCCCAGTATACTTCCGCACCCAATTGTTCGACAATGGTTCGTAACGGTACCATGGTAATTCCATCCTTAATCACCGGTGTAACATCAAATGATATTTCCTGACCATCCAGCACAACAGCCGGAGCTGCCATTACCGGACCAACTGCCACCAATAACAAACCGACAACCAATACTGCACACAGACTTCGCCGCAACATACATTAACCTCCTTTTTACATACAAGGTAAACTGACATCAGACACATATTATCCAGCCGACAATCCCACAAATTGCCTTGCATTGCTTTTTATACTAAATTATTCAGTTCTCTTCTTCAAAACCCTTCTATAAATTTATAAAATTACGATTCAGGTCAATTAATTTCCTCAAATTCTAACCGGGCCTGAAGGTTCAGGGCAAAAGCTGAAGGGCAGTATAAAAGCTCATTCCATGTTATACTGATACATGATAATATAACACATGCCAAACTTTAGCCTATAAGGAGCAACTATATTGCAGTGGTTTAAGAATAAATGGATACAATTGGTCCTTATTATCCTTACCGGAATAGCAGGAGCGATCCTTACAGTTACCATGTTTGGCCCCAGCAGCTACAAGGTAAATGGCTTTACAGTTGAATTTGCCCTGCAACCGGCCTGCAGCGGGCAAACCGTAATTGATTTGCCCCCGGTAGGTACTCTGACTGCCCAAACTCACGCCGCTCCTTTTCAACTGTCTATGCGACTCGAACGCATAGACGCCGGAGTGGTAAAGGATGATCAAGTACTCAAGCAGATTCAGGACACCATGGGGATGCACATGCTGCAGGGTTTAAAGAATTATCTCCTGCCCTTTCTTATCAAACAATTACTCCTTGCCGGGTTGGGTGCGATGATACTGGTGTGGGCCTTATTGCGCCCGCGTATACGTTATATAGCAAGCAGCGGCCTGATCAGCCTACTCTTGGTACTGGCAGTTTTATGGTGGGGAATGAATACATTTGAGGCCAAAGCCTTCACCGAACCCGAATACGACGGCGTAATTGCCCTGGCTCCTGATATGATGAGAGTTGGAGAGCAAATGCTGAATAATTTGGATCAATTGCAGAATAATACTTCCCAGGTATTAAGCAATATCCGCATACTATTTGGCAAAATGGATTCCCTTCCGGTTCTGGGTGATCCGGATGGCACTTCAGAAGTAAAACGTATATTGATCGTCAGCGATATGCATTCCAATCCGGTAGGCCTGGAACTAACCCGGTCAATTGTTAATAACTTTAATATTCAGTTGCTGATAAATGCCGGTGACCTCACTGACTATGGTTCACCGCTGGAGGTAAACCTGGCCGAACAGCTAAAGCAGATCCGTATTCCCCAGGTATTCGAACCCGGCAACCATGATACTCCTGAAGTAACTGATTTAATGCGTACACTTCCCAATACTCATGTCCTGGATGGAAATGTCATTGAAGTTGAAGGGTTTCGCCTCCTGGGGGTACCTGACCCGCTTTCGAGCAGCACCCGGGTTATTAACTCCGACCGTAATGACTCCAATGCCGAGCTTGAAAAACAATATAACGACGTGCTTAACAGTCTGGACACGCAGGGCAAACCTGACATCATTGTGATACACAACCCCCGCTATGCAGAAAAATTGGCCGGCCTGGCCCCGGTGGTAATAAGCGGTCACCTGCACCGGACCAGCATACGGGAATCGCATCAGACTGCATTGCTTAATCCCGGTTCAACCGGAGCATCCGGTCTGCGCGGGGTCTATTCCGAAGCCGGTGTACCCTATTCCGCCATGATATTATACATGCAGCCCGGGCAAAACCCGATAGCAGTTGATTTAATCAGCTATCATCCCTCCGACGGCAAATTCTCCATTGAACGCAGCCTGCTGAATGAACCCGACCCGCAGACCCAGCCTTAACCACCCTCGCACCAATTTTTTGCGTGAAAGTTCTTGTTTTTTATTCCATAATTAACAATATAGACGGATAAATAAGTATAAAGAAGGATGGGAGGGTAAAAAATCGAAAAATACATCATAGAAATTGATCGGCTTAGAAAAGTATACCGGGTAGGAAACGAAAAGATAGTTGCACTGGACAACATATCCATGCAGATCGCCAGTGGTGAGATATGCTGCGTCTTAGGCACCTCCGGTTCAGGCAAATCGACTCTGCTCAATATGATGGCAGGTCTGGAAAAACCCACCCGGGGCAGTATACATATTCGCGGTTACAACATTGCTAAGATGAGTGAAAGGCAACTGGCCCGCTTCAGGCAAAAATTTATAGGATTTGTATTCCAATCCTATAATCTGCTGCCCACCTTAAATGCCCTGGAGAATGTCAGCCTGCCCTTGACTTTCCGGGGTATAAACAAAGATATCCGGGATAAACGCGCTTTAAAAATGCTGGAAGCCGTAGGACTTAAACAACACCGGAATCATAAACCTTCCCAGATGAGCGGCGGCCAGCAGCAAAGAGTAGGTATTGCCCGCGCCTTTGTCAGTAATCCTCCCGTAGTTTTTGCCGATGAGCCTACGGGAAATCTGGATTCCAAAACCAGCAAGGAAGTCATGCAGCTAATGGTGCGGATGGCCCGGGAGCATCATCAAACCCTGATCATCGTCACCCATGACGCCAATGTAGCCGACTATGCTGATCGAATCGTCCATATCCTGGACGGAAACATTGAACGGATTGAGAATAATTCTAAAAGAGAGGTAATTTCATGATGAAACGGAAAGCTATCTATCTGCTCTTAACCCTTTGCATCTTTATGTCCAATGCTCTCTGTCCCCTCAGTGCTGCGGCTGATGATTCGGATATGTCAGTTCCCCGCGGTGAGCCCCATATCCTCATAGCCAATGACAGCTGGATGCCTGAATATAAAGCAGGAGAGAAAATCAACCTTTCTATCCCAATAGAAAATACCGGTTCCGGTTCTGCCAATAATGTTGATGTTTCATTGTCAGTCAGCGACCCGGACAAATTCCCTTTCAAAAGCAACAAAATGTCTTACAATTATCATACCTCATCAATCGATCCCGGTTCGACCACGGCCAGCTTTAATGTCACCATACCTCCCAATGTTAAATCAGGTACCTATCCCATCACGGTAAATATCAGTTATACTACTCCATCCGGTTCAAGCGGACAGACTTCGGGCACGGTTTACGTCAAAATCGTAAATTCTTACCGGCAGCCCCTTCTGCAATGCATCGATGTGAAATTCGACGCGGAGAAACTTCCTGCCGGCAGATCAACCATGATAAATTTGCAGATGAAAAACGATGGCGACCTGGTCGTGCAGAATATTGAACTGCGCCTGAGCGGATTTTCAGCCGATGGTATCAGCCTGGACAAATGGCCCGACACCTACTATATTGGCAAAATGCAAGCCGGCGAAATCAAAACGGGTACTTTTAAGATCCTGGTGGACCGGGAAGTCAAAACCGGCACCTACACCCTTGACCTGAATATAAAATATAAAGATGAATACAATCAGGAGTACACCAGGGATAGCAAGGTCTACCTTCCGGTAGCCGGCAAGGACAGCCAGGACGAGTTCACTCCCCGCATTATTCTGGAAAGCTATGATTGCGGGGCCGGGACGGTCATACCCGGAACGGTTTTTCCTCTCACTCTCACCCTGGCTAATACCAGTGAGACTACTGCGGTACATAATATTAAGATAAGTCTTAATTCCGACGGGCAGGTGTTTTCCCCGGTAGGAAACAGCAATTCATTTTATGTTGCCCGACTGGATGCCCAAGGCAAAATTCAAAAAACCCTTATGTTTAAACCTAAAGCCAATGCCGAAAGCCAGACCTATAACATCAACGCGGATATCGATTATCAGGATAGTAAAGGCAACAAACTGACCGAGAAAGAAGTCATCAGCGTCCCGGTCAATCAAGAAGCAAAGTTTGTTTTAACCGCGGTAGAAGTTCCGCCCACACTAGGCCTGGACAATCCTCAGTCTATATCGGTCAATTACCACAATGGAGGCAAAGCTATAATCCGCAACCTTAGTCTGCGGGTAGAGGGAGATTTTGAAATAAAAGACGGTGAACAATATCTCGGTAATCTCGAAGCAGGCAAAAACGACTATTGTGACGTAACCGTCATTCCTCATAAAACAGGCAAACTAAATGGCAAAATAATCATGGATTACGATGATGACAGCGGCAAACATTTTCAGCATTCCAAAGATTTTCAATTGCAGGTAGTCAAACAGGCTGAACCTATGCCGCCTGACGGTTCCCCGCTGGCAGTGCCCGATAAAAAGCCATTATGGAAGAAGTTCATGATTCCGGGCGGAATTGCCCTGGTAATTGTGATAGCCGCCATAACATACAAAAAACGTAAACACGCCAAAGAGGAAGTGGATTTCGAATATGAATAAATTGGACTTGCTGAGGATGAGCCTCAACAGCCTGTGGCGTCGAAAAACCCGAACCGTCCTGACCATACTAGGGGTAGTGATTGGTACCGCCTCCATAGTAATAATGCTGTCGCTCAGTACGGGGATGGAACAGAGCTTCAAAGAACAAATCAGCCGCATGGGCAGCCTGACCACTATCGATGTTTATCCCGGAGCAGCACCTGACTCCGGTAGACCAAGCGACATTAAGCTCAATGATGAGGCCATAGCCAGTTTCTCCCAGATACCGGGGGTAGAATCGGTTATGGGCTTAAAGCAGGCCTATATGCGTATAGTATCAGGTAAAATGGTGGCTGATGCTCCAATTATAGGCGTGGATCCGGAAAAACTAGCGGCATTTGATTATAAAATTAGCGAAGGCCGGCTGCTATTACCTCCAGACAAGGATGCTATTATTTTTGGCAAAAACATAGCTTATGATTTCCGTAACCCGAGAATTAACATGAATTATAGCGGACCTGATGGGAACTCTCCTCCACCGGTCGATTTGATAACCAGCAAGCTGCTCTTGACCGCCGATATGCAACATGGCGAAAGAGTCAAAAATAACCCGGATGATGATTACAAACCCCCCCGCCCCCATGAAGTCAGAGGGGTAGGTATTTTAGAAGAAAGCGGCAATGAAAAAGATTATCAAGCCTTGATGAATATTTCTTCACTGCGCAAAATCATGGAAGAAGATAATAAAGTATTAAACCGGGAAAGCCGTTCCCGCAGATCTGATGAAGAAAACCAGTATGACAATATCAAAATCAAAGTCACGGACATGGAAGGAGTCAAAGAGGTTCAAAAACAAATTCAGTCTCTGGGGTATCAAGCTTCCAGTCTCACTGACGCGCTGGAGGGGATGAAGAAAACCTCCCGTACGGTTCAGGCCATACTGGGAGGAATCGGAGCAGTCAGTTTGCTGGTAGCTGCTATCGGTATCGCTAATACCATGGTTATGAGCATCTATGAAAGGACCAGAGACATAGGCATTATTAAGGTATTAGGCGCCGATATTGCCGATATTAGGCGGCTGTTCTTACTGGAAGCAAGCTTAATCGGCCTGGGAGGAGGAATCTTAGGCTTGCTCTTGAGCTTGGGCGGTTCATGGATACTAAATAAAGTGGCAGGCGGCTTCATGGGCGGAGCCGGCAAAATCTCCATAATAGACCCCCAACTGGCACTGGGAGCGATTATCTTTGCCACCTTCATTGGTCTTGTTTCCGGCTATGCTCCGGCCCGCCGGGCCATGAACCTCAGTGCGCTGGAAGCCATAAGAAATGAATAAGAATAGGTAGAAGTTCCGGGGTCTGACCCCGGATCCTACCACCCCCGGCTGCTGCCTCCGCCGCCGCCTGAGCCGCCTCCGCCGGAACTGCCTCCGCCACCGCCAAATCCGCCGCCACCGCCCCTGCCGCGGAAAATCATACTGAGAATTATTCCAAATATCAAACCATCCAGGAAACGATAATCCAGCCAAAACAATGTCAGCAGACCCAGTACCAGCAGGATATCGGCCCATAAGGGCAACCCGTGGCCGGTGGTTTTATCAGTTTGGGGATGAGGTTGACCGGATGGCTGTGTATCCAATTGGACCCCATATTCATTTGCAACTTCATCCACCAATTGCAAATAACCGTCACGCAAGCCCTGATCGTAATTCCCCGCTTCAAAATCAGGCAACATATATTCATCCTGAATTCGCCCGGTTTTGGCATCCGGCAGAACCCCCTCCAGACCATAGCCTACCTCGATACGAGCTTGATGTTCGGACGGCACCAGCAGGACCAGCAGACCATTGTTCAGTTCCTTGTCCCCCAGTTTCCACTCCCTTAGAATACCCAAGGCCACCTCTTCAATGGGCCGGTCGTCCAGCGTATTCAAAGTCACTACTGCCACCTGGGCCTTGGTCAAACGGTGCAGTTCCTGACTGGTGTTAATAATCAATGCTTCCGTGTCGGAACTTATTACATTGGCCTGGTCGAGTACGTACAGCTCTGGAGAGGGCGAAGGGATGCTGCTGGCGGCACCCGCACCCAAGGCCAGAATTGCAATAAATAAAATAGATAGCAATCCCGTCAAAAGGTAACGCTGCACCGGTGCAGTTCCACCTGAACCTGGCTTTTTTTTAATAATATTTGATAATTTTGCCATTATAGTTGTCCTTACTTGTCAAAATCCACTTTAGGTACTTCCTTTGCACCGGATTCAGCCTCGAAGTATTCCCGCGGTCCAAAACCCATCATATTGGACCATATTACATTGGGGAAAGTCTTTATGCGGGCATTATAAACCTGTACCGCATCATTATAATCTTTGCGGGATACCGCCAGCCGGTTCTCGGTTCCGGCCAGTTCATCCTGAAGCTGACGGAAATTGGCATCAGATTTCAGGTTAGGATAATTCTCTACCACTACCAGCAAACGACTAAGGGATGATGACAGTGCATCATTAGCGGCAGCCTTATCTGCCGCACCCTGCGCCCCCATCAAACGGCTGCGTGCATCGGCAATATTATTGAGAATATCTTTTTCCTGGGCTGCATAGCCCTTGACTGTTGCCACCAGGTTTGGAATCAAATCAGCACGACGCTGCAGTTGGGTTTCTACCTGGCTCCATTTTCCATCCACATTTTCATTTAATCCTACTAAACTGTTGTAACTGCCAATCCCTGAAAATACCAGCAATGCTAACACTGCCAGCACAATAATCCATGTCTTTTTCAAAAAAACACCTCCCTATTAAATATCTTAATCTAAATTAAGTTAATTTAAAGTATACACTATGCCTGGCTTAAAAATCATCCAGCTAAAAAATAACTGTCCGGAGTAACAACCCTGGAAATAAAGGCATCATAGCCGCACACGGGAATTTTGACTTTTATAATATATTTATTTTTTAAGAAAAATTTATCTTTTTCTTAAAAATTACCGACAAGTTTAGTTGCCAGTTTTTTGAAAAAGCGCTGGATTAAAACATTAAAATTTCACTTCGTGTTCACGTAATGTTCACAATCCATGGTTATATTATGACCATACCCGTAAATAAAATTTAAAATGAAAGGAGACTGATTACTTGCAAAAGAAAACCAGAACCCTTGTAAGTGTACTGCTGGCAGGAACTTTGCTGCTGGGCGTGGTAAGTGTAGCAGCAGCTGACAGCACTACCAGTACCAGCGTTTCGCAGAGCATAAAAACGCTTTGCCAAAAAGGTCATGGTGCTCAAACACCCGCCCAGATGGAAACCCAAATGCAAACTAAATTGAAGACCCTGGTTGATAAAGGCACCATCACTCAGGCGCAAGCCGACAAAGTCGTGGCTTATCTGAAGAAAATGCAAGAAACTCGTAAAGCAGATTTTGCCAAAGTCAAAAATATGACCCAAGCAGAACGTGACAAATTCAAGAATCCGCTGGCCCAACTGGTAACCGACAAGGTTCTGACCCAGGAACAGGCGGATGCCATTGCGAAACTGATGCCCATGCATAAAGGCAAAGGTATGAAAGGTGACCTGGCTGCTAACCAGACCAAAATGAAAGAAATATTGAGCGGCCTGGTTGATAAAGGTACCCTTACCCAAAAGCAAATGGACAGCATCATTACTGCAATGGATAAGATGCGCCAGGAACGTCAGGCGGACATGGAAAAAATGAAAAACATGACTCCAGAAGAACGCCAGACCTATATGCAACAGCTTAAAGGTAAAAAAACAAGTCCTATCGAACAACTGGTTAAAGACAATGTAATTACCTCCGAGCAGGCTGATGCCATCAGGGATGCAATGCCGCAGCGTTCCGGACAGCATCGCCGCTAAATCCTAAACCAACCTACAACTTTTTATCCTTCATCCTCTAAAAGATTAGGGACCTGATTAATCAGGTCCCTAATGCTGTTAAATAACTCCTGTTGCAACCTATTCTTTCAATATTCCCTTCTCTTTTATTCTATATATTTCACGCCTTCCGCTATCTTCAACGCCGTGTCTTTATCCGTCTGTCCCTGAATTATGAACATACGGTCATTCATGGCCCATATAACGGTAACCAGAGAGTTTTTTACTACGACCATTCCTTTATGCCCGTTGATATTAGTTGCTTCACAGACAGAGGCATTTTCCGTATCCAGGTGAGGCTTGCTGCCTTCGCTTAATTCCATATAAGTAATAAGCGAGCCCCGAGAGTTTTTAAATTCGATTTTTTTAAAAAATTCACCCGGTAAAACAGCACTTACTTCAAATCCGGTCGGTATATAGGTCGGTGCATAGGCCTTGTGCCAATCTATAATTTTACTTTCGCCGTTATCATTGTTTTTTAATTCAAAAGAAGTATATTCCTGCTGAATGTCCATGAGAAGATTCAATGCCCTGACTCTGACCGCTTGCACAGTCACTACTGTGGCACCTAATATAACTAGCACGATCAGCATGGCTATAGCTACTTTGTTAAAAGCCTGCCAAATACGCCGCCTTCTGGCATAGGCCTTCGATTTTATTAAATGGGCGTCCAATTGCTTACTGAATATTTGTACTGACTCCGGGGAAGGCAGAAATTCAGGATCATTTTTCAGCTTTTGTTTTTCCTCCAGGAAAAGCCGGCCTTCTTTTTCCGCGGCGTCGTGCATGACTAATTTGAATAGGCTGTCCTCATATTTCTCATACAGCTTTTTACGGATTTGTTCCGGACTGTTATTCGGCACGCTGATTCATCTCCTTCTCCATGAGTTCTTTGGCTTCTCTCCGTGCTCGGGTCAGATACTGCCGGACACTGTCCGGAGCTATGTTTAAAATATTCGCTATCTCCCTGTCATTCATTTCCAATATATATTTGAAATACAATAGATATTTATGCTTTTCTGGAAGTTTTAATATGGCGTCCCTCAGTTCGGTTATTTCTTCCTGATGAATGATCCTTTCTTCTATTATGTTATCTGTCAGGCTAGGGAGCTTCTCCGCCAGATCAAATTTTGCTCCGTAATACACATGTTTTTGCTGTACATCTCGGTGTTTTATGAAGTTGATGGCCACACTCCTGGAAGTATAAACAACATACGCGGCTAATCTGCAACCCTCCAGCGTTCTAATTAGAGAAATTTTTTCAATTAGCTTGATAAAAGCATCGTTTGTAAGATCTTCTGCATAGTACGTCATGGGTAATATCGTAAACGGTCTTCCGCACCAGGACATAATAATCGTTGTATAAATTTAGCATAAAGGCCTTATCGTCATCCCTTTCAATGGCAGCAATTACCATAAATAGCACTTAAAGCACCCCCTTATTTATAATTATAAAGACATTCCGGTATTAGGTGACATAAAAGTAAAAAATTTCCCAAAATAATATTAATATGATTGACAAGAAATTTTTGGTGATAAAATGTTGCACAAACTCTTTTAGATTGTCTTTTATAGATAGGAATCCTTATAAAGCAGGTTGTTTTAGGAGGTTATCTGTTGGTCGTTTATCGTTTCAAATGGCTTAAGTGCCATTATCGTTGATATCCCTAATTCTGAATATAATGGATTTGGCGCTGTTATTCCCGTTTATTTATATTATTAAATTATTCTATAAGGAAAAGGAGAATTGAAATGCTGAAAAATGGAGTCAAAAATAAAATTGCTGCAGGCATATTATGCTTAGCTCTGGTATTGGGCGGGGCGCCATTCGCTACAGCGGAAAACCTCGTCAATAACGGGACCAATGAAGCAGTCGGCAATACTCCATCGTGGATACAAACGCTCTCCGACTCGGTTAATCTGCGTCAAGGACCCGGAACCAGTTTTAAGCAGGTGGACACGTTGGTCCCCGGGACAGTTCTACCGGTCTTGGGCGAACAAGATAATTGGTATAAAGTGCGCATGAACAACGGAAGCACAGCTTATGTCGCTTCCTGGCTGGTGGAAGCGGCGATAGCGCCGACATCTACGCCTGTATCGACATTAGCAACGTCCTCAGCAGCCGCTATACCCAGCAATAACAGGGCGGTCCAGGTATACATAAACGGCAAACGCATGGCTTTTGATGTGGATCCTATTGTTGAGGACGGGCGCACCTTGGTACCGATGGCCGCTATCTTTCAGTCCATGGGAGCGGATATCACCTGGGATGGCAACAGCCGGACCGTTACGGCTCGTAAAGGCGACACCACCATTATCTTACCCATAGGTTCGCTGACCCCCATGGTAAATGGTCAGGCATGGAATCTGGATGTACCGGCTAAAATCGTAAAAAACCGTACTTTGGCCCCTCTGCGTTTTGTCGGCCAGGCGCTGGGGGGAAAAGTAGCCTGGGATGCCGAGACCTGCCAAGCCATCATTTTAAGCCCGCCAAATCCGGATGATGAACTGATCGCAATCAAGGTGGACGGTGAGACGGTTAATTTACGCGCCAATCCGTCTACTTCGGCCGGTGTAATCGCGGCACTCCCCCCCGGGATGCAGTTGAGCGTCTGCGGTGAACAGGGTGGCTGGTACAAGGTGAACTACCTGGATAACGAAGGATGGATAGCCGCATGGGTAATCACGCCGGTATGGGGTGCAACCGGTGACAATTTATTGACTTTCCCCAGCGAGGAGGAGACAAGCACGACCATTAGCAACCTCCTTACCTTAAACTACAATAAAGCTGTGGACGGCATCTACCTTACCCTGCAAGGCAACAGTAAAGCAAGGGTTGAGGAAAATAACGGATCTCTTATCTATACCTTTGCAGACAGCTATCTCCAGCAAAACGTAAATATTCAGGAGCCGGCGGGAAGCGTTGGTATTTCCATCACCGGGTCCAACCAGGGAAATGACGCCGTTGTTCAGGTGACGATTCCCTCCTCCCTGGCCTATCAAAAAAACTCGGAAAACAGCGGCAATACACAGGTTCTAGTTATTCATAATTGTATTACCGGGGTAGTTCGTCAGACTTTTAATAGCAGCGGGGAAAGAATAGATATCACCACCCTGTTGCCGGCCACCTATACCCAGCGACAAATCGGCGACACCATGATGATCAGTCTTGCGGGGGTCAGTCAAGGATTGGCCCAGTCCAGTTACAATTATAACAGTCCAATTATGGAAAGCCTGACCTTTGCTCAGCAAGCCAGCGAGTCCTCCTATAACACCTCAATTATTATTGAAACCAAGGAAGCATCCAAGTTCTCCGTCGGACAGAACAGTAAGAGAACTGAAACACATATTCTCTTGATCAATCAGCGGGATATTCCGGCCCGCAACTCCCTGGTGGTACTTGACCCCGGACATGGAGGAAAAGATCCCGGAGCATGTGGTTCGTTTTCCCAGGAGAAGGACATAAACCTGGCTGTTGCGTTGAAGGTGGGGGCTATCTTAAACCAAAAAGGAATAAATGTGGCGTATACACGTACGACGGATGTTTTCGTACCCCTGGAAAGCGAGGCGGAAACCGGCAATATCATGAATGCTGCACTATTTGTCGCTATCCACTGCAACCATGCAAATCCAAATGCTCAGGGAACGGAAACCTTTTATTACGCCCCCGAAAGTAATCCCGATCTCTATCTGCAGAAAGATGACAGGAAAAACTTGGCTACGGCGATTCAACAAAGACTAGTGGTTAATCTGGGACGTCCTGACCGGGGGGTAAAGCAAGACAACTTATTGGTGCTGAGAAATACAAAAATGCCTTCCGCATTGGCGGAGTTGGCGTTTATAAGTAGTTCAGAAGAGGAAGGCCTCCTCAACCAAGATGATTTTCAGAATAAAGCCGCCCAAGCTATCGCCGACGCCATTGCTGCCTGCATGCCGGTTACTGTACAGGAAACAGGAAAGGAATAGATAGAATGAGAATGAAATCGATAGTACTTCTGCTCGTAATATTGATGTGTCTTCCATTTGTATATAAGTCATGTAAGATACAGGAACAACTTATATTCGAAGCGGCCCTGGTACCAGCTATTCCATATTAAGAACGGTCCATGCCGGCGATACAGTATGGTTAGATCCTGAATTGCAAGACTACGGCAATGGATGGACTCCCGTTTATATTGGTTCTACCGAGGGATATATCCTGGATAGTTACATGGAATTCTAAACAGACCTTAAATGGGCAGTCTCAACTTTGTGCTTCTGCCCGTCTTAAAAACTCAGCCCCAACAAGTACCGTTAGCGATACGTAAAGTCTATTCTTGCGTGTCAATTACTGCAATTCATTCTTCAATAGCTTAAAAAATTCAATATTATGGGGAATGAATGGCAGTATTTTATGGACAATAAATGTTAAAATATCTTAATTTACAGTATTAGGAAAGAATTTTGTGAGTAATAATGATAACAACCGTTAATTTCAAATTTATGCAATTTATCGTAATATTAACGCTTCTGGCGTTCATGGCGGCCGGGTGCGGCCATCTCAACCAGAATAATGAACCCGCCCCCGCTACTGGTGCGGTCACTTCGGTTAAGACATCTTCCGCCAGTCCGGATAACATGAATTCCTTACCTGCGGATGAGGGCAAAAATGAAGCGCTCCCTTCGACGGTTGCTGCAGAGCCTGCCAATAAGACGGGTCCTATAAGTCAAGACGATATAAATTCCTTGTCTACAGACGAAAACCGCATGATGCAGACCATAGAAAAATTAACTCTTGCCATCAGACCCATCGGATCGAAAGAAGAAAAAGTGGCCTGCGCGGATTTAAAATCCGAGCTGGAGTCCTACGGTTATCAAACCGAAGTCCAAGAGTTTCCCTATATCATGCAGAGCGTCAAGCTCAAAAACATTCCTTTTGCAGAAGGAAAGTTTTGGGACTTTAATATTGGCCAGCCGGATGGGACCAGTCAAAACTTGATCGCGGTTAAAAGGCCCACCATCCCGGATGGTAAAAATATACTCATTGTAAGCGCCCACTATGATACCACCGTCCACACCACCGGCGCCATAGACAATGCCTCCGGAGTGGCGGTGCTCCTGGAAGCGGCGCGAAATATAGCAAGCTTCCCCAGCAATATCGAGGTGCGTTTCTTGTTATGCGCCGGAGAAGAGAATTACTTGTATGGGTCCCGCTACTATGTAAACAGCTTAAGCGAAGATGAGCGCCGGTGTATAATCGCCGCTATAAACCTGGACTGCATCGGCGAAGAAGGTCCCAACCCGGCCACTTTAGGGACCAGCAACGGCAAAGAAAATGCAGCTTGCAAGCTGTTCGCAGATTATGATATGCAGATTGACAGAGGTGCCATGAGCGATTATTATTCTTTTGTGAAAGTAGATATTCCGGCCCTGACCATTGCGCAATATCCAGTTATGGTGGGAACCGGACAAGAATTGCCGGACGATATTGCCCGCATAGACAAAGCCAAATTAAAAACCGTGGCCGACATTGTTGCCAAGGTGCTGCTGAATGCCATGGGTACGCAAGATTTAAATTAAGCAAGCTTTCGCTCATGCCAGCCGGCACCTTATATTACGGCAGATAACTGTATAATAAATAGGTTGCCGATAGAATTTAAAACCGGATGTGCAAAAGACACTTTTGATTATCTATCCGGAAAATACTCTATTTTCATTCTCTGCTGGCGCTACCCCGGCAGCATGGGAGTCTAATTCAAAATAAGAAGGCCGACAGGATACGAAGAATGGAGAAATTTGTAAATACTAAAAAGTTTAAAATAGTTTTACTGGCTTCGATACTCTGTTTGATATTACTCAAGATCGTGTTCTACGTATGCAATGAAAAGTATCATTTATATATTTTAATTTCCGACATCAATCAGTACATCGTTAACTTGACTATCAATATATTAATTGTTCTAGCCGCTCTCTTTCTGCTCAATTTTAATGCCAAAAGAGTACGGACATACGTGCAGAGTGGTTGCGCGTTTCTAATTATAATGATACTTATCTATCTACATCTGTTTTCCAATAGCGATAAGCGTTATTTTTATTTTCAATCACCCGATAACACAAAGACCCTTGTCGTGGAAGAATGTGCTTGGTTATTAGCGGGCTGGAGCGATTTTTATGTAAAAAGAGGAATCTTTATAGAAAAATTGGGCTCACGCATAACGACTGACAATGGTGCCCGCCCTTTTACGTTTAACGGCTATGAACTGAAATGGTTGGATAATGATACCGTTGAATTATATTACGGTTATGGCGGGACGGAAATATCTCCTGTCTACAAGACAAGCATCATACACGTGAAATAATTTTTTGGTAGCCTGGATTTCTAAATAGCCTATAATAAAATCAACTTTGCTACAATGATCAAATATTGTTTAACAATGAGACAGAGGCTACTAACTTGATATTTATATAGTTAGCAGTCTCTGTTTTAACTGTTTTTTGAGCTTTTTATAGCTCAAAAAGATTTAATATAAATCGTGCAAAAGCTCTACATGTTGCTTGAATAACGGTATTTGTTGGTTCAATTAGTTGTGGAGGATCTGTATTGGGAACTGTATAAATTGCTTTTTCATACAATTCGTCACCTCCTAATGGAAGTGAAAACCCTTGCGAACCGGTCATGCGGTTATATAAAGCATCAGTCAAATCTTCCTCCGTTGGAACACTATTAAAACCAATGTCTATGAGCAGGAAATCTCTTCGATTTGTCGCTGTGACTGTCTGATAATATTCATCCATTGTATCTGCGATACTTAAATCTGGATATAATAGTAATTCAGCGAGTTTGATAGCATCGATATCGCCATTTAAGTCGGTTAAAGAGAAGCTATATTGAGAGTTCCCAATCACGTCAATTGCAGCATCTAACGCATCTCCTCCATCCTGGAGCAAGCCGGTAACATTAGCCATGGCTGTAGCCAAGTCTCCTCCCCAACCCGTCCAAAAATTGGGCACCAATGGTGAAGAACTATAACCTTGAATTGTTGCGGCTAAATGAGCTAAATCTATTGTATGGTTATATGCCAAAGCTAATATATAAGCACCTTCTTCGCGAATATAGCTGAACAGTTCATTATATAAAACGGGACTATTATTTTGTACATACTCCACAAAACTCATTCTCACAGGGTGAAATAAAGTCAAAGCCCAGGCGCTGTCGTTATACCTAACATGTCTTAAGAAATCCAATACTGCTGTATGGATTGGATACCCTGCCACCAAAACATCTGGAGAAGTGCTGGCCATATTTTCGAGCTGTCTGAGTAATTCCAATATACGAGGAGAGACTACTGTTACCAGTGATTCGTCAGATAGGTTTCCGTCAACGGTTGTAACGGTTATAGTCGCCGTTCCATCCATTGTTCCAGCCGTCACCAAACCATTTGCATCTACTGAAGCAATACTTGGATTGCTGCTGGACCAAGTAACCGCTTTATTGCTGGCATTGGCCGGAGAGACCACCGCTGTAAGCTGCTGGGTTTGTCTGGAATTCAGTACGAACTGGCTCGGGGATACTGTTACAGACGTAACTGCGATACTTGGAGCAATAGCCTGCAACATATTACGGGTTGCCTGGACAAACTTCCCGGCAAAATTCCTGTTAATAATGTCTTGAGGTGAACTTGGAAAAGGAAGCTCAACAAGTGCGGCGCGCATACCTTGGTTTTGTCCCCAAAGCGTCGAATATCCCCGTGCCGAATCAGTTAAAGGGCTAACATTAAATGCAGATCCGAACTGGCTTCTGTAATATTGGCCGATTTCCGTATCTCCGATAGATTCATTCAACCAGCCGTGTACATCCAGCAAAACCATCGTCGTGGCTCCGGCTTTCCACTGCAAAAGTATTTCGCTCAAGGCCAAGGCTTCCGGAGCCCCCAGAGGGGTAGTCCCCGTATAATTCCTGCTTTGCAGATAAGCGGCGAAATTGGCTGGAAAGGACCGGTTGATGTCTCTGCCCGCGCTTACCGTCGCCCGTCCGGGACCGTTGTTTGTCCAGCCATCCAGAATTCCGTCGGGATTGGCGTAGGGAATAACGTAGACCGTCCAAGCAGAGAGATGATCCGCCGCAAATTCTTGGACGAATGTTTTCGCTATTTTAACCAGTTCCTCCCCGTCCGCCGCCCAGGCATCCTCATAACCGTGAACTGCAAAGACGGCCGCCAGTACGTTGCTGCCATTGCCGATCTTGTAAAATTTAAGGGGGCGGTTGTTGCCGCTGTAGCCATAGACTCCTTCTACTACATTGGCAATTGAAATGACCGGCAGCGTTACGGATGCAGGTTGAAGAGATCCAGTCTGCACATAGCCGCGTTTGCTTGCCGAACCGCCTGTGTTGTACTCGATATAGGCATAGGATGACTCACTGGCGGCGCTGCTCAAAACACTTACCCTCTCGCTATTGAAGATCGTACCAACCGCAGTGTAGCTGGGGCTGGGGCCGGAATAAACCGTTTGTTCTCCCAGGGCCAAGGCCGGCCCGGTTCCTGTCCGCAGTTCCTGAACAGACCCTAAAGAAGCGGAAGGTGTCAGGCAATTTTGATTAATATAACCTCTTTTTCTGCCTGAAGGAGTATTGTACTCGATGTGGAACCATTTCGCCGGGTAAATGGACGAAATATCCCTTTCAAGAATAATCACGAGCTCATCCAGGTAAAGGCCGCCGCTCTGAAAATAGGTTTTATCCGGTCCGGAAAAGACAGTGGCCGGGGTAGAGGTTGCTTCAGCCAGAACGCCCCTATTTCTACCGACCAATTGGCCGTTTTCCGCATAACCTCTTTTAGTCCCTGAGGGAGAACTGTACTCGATATAAGTGTAGCCATTGATGCTTTCATTGAACTTAGTGACTCCTTCGCCGGAATAGACCGTGCCGGAAGTAGCGTAGCTGTCGGCCGGTCCGGTGTAAACCGTCAATTCCTGGCTGGCAACATCGGCGGATCCGGTAAATGTCCTATCCGGAACACTAGCCGCCGCGGCGGAGGGATTGTTCAACGTGTCATAAAGAACATAGCCTCTTTTTTGATTGCTTGACGTGGCATATTGGATATAGAACCAGGACTTTTCCTTGCCAAGGACTTGAACCGCTTCTCCGAGATCGACGCTTCCCGCGGAAGCATAGATGCCTGCGCTCGGTCCATTATAAACAGTGGCGGCGTTTGCCATGGTGGCAAAAACACCGGGGAGAATTTGAAGCCCGCTGGCAATGACATAGCCCCGTTTTCGGCCGGAAGGGGTTGTGTATTCGATGTAGGAATACGACGACTCCATTGATGCGCCTTCTATGGTGAACACGGCTTCATTGGCGGAGACAGAGCCAATCGATGCAAAGTTAGAATTGGGTCCGGCATAAACGTTCAGGCTTTGTAGTGCTGACGCGGCTCCCTGGACAGTTCTTAGCGAGCTAAGGCCACTTACCGAAGAGTGAGGTGTAATCATGCTTTGATCGACATAACCGCGTTTTCTCCCGGAAGTTGAGTTGAATTCAACATAGTACCAGGCGGGGGAAGCGGAGGCCGGGTCCTTTTCCAGGATGACGACGTATTCTCCCAGATAGACGCTCCCGCCGGTTACGTAATTATTGCGGGGGCCGGTAAAAACGGTGGCCGAAACAGCCGTAACGTCAGCCAGCACACCTCTGTTTCTGCCCGCCAGTTGGCTGGTCAGGGCATATCCCCGTTTTGTTCCCGACGAGGTGCTGTATTCAATATAGGTGTAGCTGCCTGTGGTTTCATTGAAACGGGTGAAGCCTTCACCGGCATAAACGGTGCCGGGGGAAGGGTAGACAGTTGACGTTCCCGGACCGGTGCAAACGGTTAGGTTTTGGCTGGAAACATCGGCATAGCCGGTAAAAGACCGAGTAGGGACGCTGTCGGCCACAGCCGCCGCATTATTGATTTTGCTGTACGGGACATAGCCTCTTTTTTTGGTTGAAGTGCCGGTGGAGTACTCGATAAAAAACCAGTTTTTCTCCATGGCATAAACCTGGACGGACTCATTCAGTCCGACGCTGCCGACAGCGGCGTAGTTGCTTGAATCGGGTCCGTAATAAACGGTCGAGGCGCTAGCCATGGTTACAGAAGTAGGCATATCATCTCTCTCCTTTTTGTTGATTATTTTGAATTAGCTAATTTGATTGTTAAGGAGAAAGAATATCGGTATTTGTAAACATGGTTGTAATAATTTTTTTAAATATTCAATTATCGCAAAAAATCATTCATGGATAAGGAAAATTATTCAGTATCAGAACTGCTGGAATTGCTCTGCAAAACGTCCTTCAGCTTTTGAGGGAACGGCACCCCCATCTTTGAGGCATTTTCGAGTATGCTGATTCCTTCATTGGACAAATAAAACATTATTAACATGATCCTGAGAGCACTGCCTGAACCAATAATATATTGGTCGATGATATTCCCCGCAGCAACCAAGGCAAATATCAATACTTTTCGGCAGATACCTCGAAATCCGATATCACTAGAAATTTTCTTCTCGTAAACTGCCAGCAGGAACCCGGTTATATAATCAATGGCCACGAACGCGACCAGCGCGTAAACCAGGGAATCGACGCCGCCTAACAGCCATCCCCCAAGCCCGCCCGCTAAAGAAAGCATTATTTTGAGCTCTTTTAAAAACACATCCATTTAACGTTCCTCCATAACCTGGGCTCGCTGCAGCCACCTGGCTAACTTTTGCAAAGCTCGTTTTTTGGTTTGGTTGACGGCTTGTCTGCTGATTCCGTAAATGTTTGCGGTCTCCGTTACGGTATAGCCCAGCAGATAGATCATTTTGATGATTGATAACTCCAATTCCGTCAGCACTTGATCAATGCCCGTCATTTCGAGCTTGAAATGTGGGTCGGCGGTGGCTGACGTGGCTTCGGCATAATAAAGCTCGCCGTCGCTGAGAGCCGAATACGGCACAAAGCTGCGGAGTTTTTTTAAGTCTATTAGTCTTTTGATATAGCTGCTGCGGATAGACGTGCCTATGTAGGAAATAAGGATTCCCTCGCTGAGCCCGCGCATACGATCAAGCCGGATATGATGGAGAAGCTCAATGAAGTCAAAAAGAAGGTCGCTATAGGCATCGTCATAATAAAGCTTATAGGCGTATTTTTTTAACAGCGGCTCAAATTTCTTTATGAGCATGAGAGTCGCTTCACTGTCTCCTCTTTGCGATTTAATAATCAATTCCTCAGTCATCAGGCATACCACCCTTCGACTGGTAAAGAGACGGAATGCCTAATTCTGTAAATATCAAATTTTAATTTTTTGACATCGCCTTCACATTCTCCAACAAGAAGCAAAAGAGCAGGAAGCGCAGCAATTAAACTGCCTTTCCCGCTCTTTTACCCGTGGAGACATGCTATGAAACGCAATTTACTGCCGGCAGTAGATAAACGGTTTAATTTGGACTGACATACGATCACTCCGTGTTTGGCCGTTTTGGGCTTAATGGCTTTTGATGCCAATTTTCCCTTATATATGTACAAGACAACTGATAAAGCATTTTGCAACAATTTTCCTGTATGTTTTTAATAAAGGGTCGCCTAGGAAATCAGCATGTGGGCGGTAAAATAAAAGGGAGAAAATTGGCCAATAAAAACGGAGAAAATTAACCATAAAAAACCACCCTTGGTAAAATGAATTGGGAATTCATTTTTGCTAGATGAGGTGGAAAAGTGAATGGATGGCCAGTGTATCAAGACATTCAACAACTTAAGGAACGAGGTCTTAATAAATCGCAAGTTGAACGACAATTAGGCATCAATTGGAAGACAGTAGATTACTATTGGGAGATGACAGCGGAAGAATTCGCTGAACGACAGACGAAAGCTAAAAAAAAACGTAGAAACCTTGAACCATACAAAGAAAATATTCTGGATTGGTTACATAAATACCCGGATTTATCTGGTGCTCAGGTTCATGACTGGCTTAAGGAACATTACGGTGATAAATACCAGGGACCGGAGCGAACCCTTAGAAGATACATTAGTGATTTACGATAGGAGTATCATATTTCAAAAAGTCAAAATTTCCGTCAATACCAGGCAGTTCAGGAATTACCGCCGGGGCAGCAGGCACAGGTAGATTTAGGTTATACGGAGGTGATCAGCACAACAGGAAAACAAATTAAATTATATGGTTTTGGCTTTGTATTATCTCACAGCCGATATAAATATGTGGAGTGGATTGATAAACCTTTTACTGCAATCACCTTTACACAAGCGCTATACAGAGCATTTGAATTCATGGGAGGGATGCCTAAGGAGCTTATATTTGACCAGGATAGAGTACTAGCAGTTAGTGAAAACTACGGGGACATTTTCCACACAGAAGAATTCGAACGTTTCCATAAAAATATGAGATTTAAGGTATACCTTTGTCGGGGATATGACCCCGAAAGTAAAGGAAAAATAGAATCCGTAATCAAATATGTCAAACATGATTATGCACTCATCGGGTATTTGACAGCCTGGTGCTATGGAATGAGGGATGTATTGATTGGTTAAAACGAACTGGAAATGCAAAAGTACACTCAGTAATAAAAAAGGTACCGGCAGAAGTATTCAAAGCGGAACGAGAATACTTACAACCGATACCCACCATGATAAATGATCCTGAAGAAAGTTTAACAAGAAATGTTAGAAACGACAATACCGTCCTTTACTTGGAAAGACGTTTACTGAAAAAAATAATTTTATCCAGGATGTTGCAATTTACGATTTGAATTGTCTATATAGATTAAGAGAAATTTTTAAAAGATAGGCTATGTACTCTGACTAATGTTTCTTTTTATAAACCGGAGTGTTGGCGAATTAATGCGAAGGTCTTGGCATGTATGGTATGTAGTGTATTTCATGATTGAGTGTGTCTTGTAAACACGATGAAAGGAATGATTATTATTTATAAAAAATCAATTTGTATCATTTTATTCTTGGTTATGGTGTTATTTTCAGGGTGTGAGGCTAAAAGGAATCCTGCCACAATACCCGATGCATCACCTGAAAGCACAATCAACAGTAAATCGGTGCCGACGCCAACTGAGCCGTCAACTGACGGCGATACTTCAGAGAGTAATTTGGTAAGCCTGCTCAAGCACGATAATCTCAAGGTATCAGAGGATCTCATCTCACAGTTTTTTAAATATTATCGTATAAATTACTGTGAACTGTCTCTGCTGCCGACTTTTAATTCACCGGATCAAGCAGATTGGGATCAGTTTTCGCTTTATATTTACAGGAATTTCATTTATCCCAAAAACGATGCTAAATATGATAACACGCATGACGTACTAACAAAAGAAAAATTTGCAAAAACGGTAAACAGGTATTTTGGACAAATAAACTATACTGATCGAGGCTCCTTATACCTTACCTATGAAAACGGCATTTATACCAGGAAACCTGGCGATGAAACGGGAGGCGCATATTATCGCCTCACAGATATTTCAAAAGATGCCAATGGCATCTATACGGCGGTATTTGATGCTTTGCTTTTAGGGGAAGGTGAGAGTTCATATTCTTATGAGGAATCCACGCCAAATATAAAAGCCATTCGAGATGCCGCCGGTACAAAAGAACCGATGCAGAGTATAGAGGAAGAAAAATCTGTGATAGGTATTTTCCTTAAACCAAATTACAATCAGATATTAAAAATGGCTGAAAAAGTTAAAATCCAGTTCACATTATCCGGTGATGACGATTTCCCTTTTATATATAAATCTTGTAATAAAACCGAATACTAACTTAAAGAATCGCAAACCACCGGTTCTAGTGAAAGAGGCCTTCCTTTTAGGAAAGCCTCTTTTGAATACTAATAATTAATTTAACTGAATATGAAGGTGAGGACCGGTAGAGTTCCCGGAATTACCACTGTAGCCAATGAGATCCCCACACTTAACAGCCTTATTTACGATTAGAACATAGTCCCGATAATATACCGGATCTGCCACGCCAGAAGGATAGCAATTCTCAACATAATTTGGCGTAGAATAACCACTCAAGCTGGAAAGATGACCATATTGGATATATGAAGGTGTTCTGCCGTCCGCTGTTTTCCACCCGGAAGCAGGTGTCAAGCCTACTCCACGTCCGAGACTAATGTATGAATATGGGCTATCCGAGTATTTTTTACCATAGTGATATGCGAATGTGAAAGTACCGTCACACATGGCGTAAACCGGAGTTCCGGTTGATACAGCATAGTCTGTATGGTTTCCGCCAGTAAAGTTATTGTTTTTATTTATGGGGTCTTTCATGATCTGGTCGGTGACAGGAGCCGTGGACAGATAGCCGGCGTAAAAATAGGCCCGCTTCTTTTGAGAAGTACCGGAAATGGCGTACTCAATAAACGCATAGCTGTTAAACATCTGACCGATATAGATCACCGTTTCCCCTCTGGAGACGGAACCGGCCGCTACATATCCAGTTGACGCAGGCCCTGTGTAAGTTGTGCCGCTGGTATTCACATACCGGGTAAGGTTCTGATTGGTGATCGTTGGCACCGACTCGGTAATGTTTACCGTGCTGGTGGGAACGTAGCCTCTTTTTTTATTGCTGGTACCGGTAACGCTGTACTCAATATGAGCCCAGGTGCCCTCTTTCCAGATGGCGGTTACAGTTTCGTTTTGAGACACGCTGCCCACCGAGGGATAGGTGCTTGTGCTGGGACCGTAATAGACGGTCTGTGCGGATTTCATGGTCGACATGATTATCACTCCTTATTTCTGATTTGTCTTGCAAGACTATCTGCTAAAGAGACCGTCAATGCTAAAATGTAAACACTATTGTTTAAATAAAAAAAGGATTGTTTTTTGATGCAATCCTTTTTAAGCCATGTGTGCTGCTAGAATAAAAACGTACACGTTGAATTGAGAAAGTTCCAGAAGGTTTATAAAATAATAAACATATGGAGGAACTTTATCATGGCACAACAACACGACAAATAGTTCAAGGAAGATGCCATCCATTATTACTTCGAGCACAAAGATCTGGGTATTAAGGGATGTGCCAACAATCTCGGTATTGGTTACAGCACATTAACCAAATGGCTCAAAGAATACCGGGAAATAACGAAGTCACTTTCCATGGCTCCGGGAATTATGCCAGTGACGAACAAAAGGAAATCGCCCGGCAGGAAAAGCAACTATCCCGTTTGGGAATAGAGCTTTCCCGTCAGACCATGGCCAACTGGCTTTTAAATGTCGCAGATCCATGGTTAAACATAATTTACGACCGGATGCATGAACAAATACTCATGCGAGATATCCTGCATGCTGATGAAACTACCGTGCAGGTATTGAAAGAATCGGGAAGAAATGCAGAAACTAAATCATATATGTGGCTATACCGTACCGGAAGAGAAGGAGCACCCATTATCCTGTACGAGTATCAGACCACCAGGGCAAGTAAACATCCAGACAAATTTCTGTTGGTTTCAATGGCTATCTGCAAACAGATGGCTATAATGGCTATGGCAAACTGACCGGTATAACGCCGGTCGGCTGCTGGGCGCATTATCCCAGATGTATGATTATCCGAGGAGATTCAGCGCAGGCTGCATAACTGCTGTATTTTCGTCATTTTTCTCAAATAATCCTACTCCTATTACAATAGAAATGTACCTTAATATTTTTGTTGTGAAAGGAGACAGTTATGAATACAAGACAATACGGATGCCAGTCGTTCGATTCATTGAAGAAGGGTCTACTGAAACTACTTCAGGACAAGGCCTACAGAAATTATACCATCATTAATTATCGCCGGAAGCTGAGTCAACTTGAGCGATATATGATTGCAAATGACATTGTCACTTATGACCCGTCTGTCGGCCAAAGATTTATTGATGATTATCTTTCAACGCATGCACTCAGCAAAGGCAATCGGCAATACATTAATACAGTCATTCATCGCTTAGATGATTACTGTGTTGATAAGTATCAAATCCAGCGAAAAACGGAACTCACCCCGTTGCCCGAAAGCTACACCACATTGATGGATGCATATCTGCAGAAATGCAGGGATGATGGAAACAGGGAATCAACAATCATTGGAAAGAGATATTTCCTTAGGGAATTCTATTGCCATCTCGAATCCCTTGGATGCCATGACCTTAGGGATGCGGACGCTGCCATCATCGGAAGGGCATGCCTCATGCAGAACAACAAAGACGGATGGGCTGTCATCAGGATGTTTCTGCGATATCTGAATTGTGCCGGTCTGATAAATCATGATTTCTCAACTATCATTCCTCATTTTAAGAGAGCGTTCCGCCTTCCGAGTACTTATACAGAGGATGAAATCAACCGTTTTGAGGAAACGATAGATACTAACTCTAAAATCGGAAAACGCGATTATGCGATGCTGCTTCTCGCAACTCGGCTTGGTATGAGATCCGGCGATATAGCAAACCTCACTTTTTCGTCGCTTGACTTTGGTAACGGCACTATCAGTATTACACAGGAAAAGACAAGTGAACCTCTTGTCCTTCCCATGATCCCGGCAGTAAAAGCTGCATTAGCTGATTATCTTAAGAACGGAAGGCCGAAATCGGGTCAGCCTTATGTATTCCTGAGGGCATATGCCCCATTCGAGAAGATAACAGCTTCTGTCGTCCGCTTTGAGACTAACAAATATTTCGGTAAAGCTGGCATCGATATCACTGATAAGAAGCATGGTCCCCATGTGTTCCGTTCTTCTCTGGCCAGCTCAATGATAAACCATCTGGTGTCATACGATGTAGTACGGAAAATCCTTGGACATGCAGACCCTGATGCCGTCAAGCACTATGCAAGGGTTGATATCGAGAGGCTTCGTGAGTATGCTATTGAACCGCCTGCACCTTCCGGTTGTTTCAAAGAGTTTCTGGAAGGGAGGTGGCGGTTATGAGGACATTCAGCGGCCCCTTCCGGAAAGAACTTGAAGATTTTCTATCCTTGCGACAGGCATTACTCAGTAAGAGTGCATATGCCCATGACTGTCGTTATCTTTCAGATTTTGATACGTTTGCAGCTGGATATACAAATGAAAAGTCCGTACCAGAAGGCCTTATTAATGACTGGATTCATACCCTGAACGGAAAGAGCAGCTCCATAGCAAATGAGGTCATAGTCATACGTATTTTTTTAAAGTATCTTAACAGTATTGGAATTAACGCTTACATTCCTCCGATACCCAAGGTCGCTGATGACTATGTCCCATATATCTTCTCGGATGAGGAACTGGAACGGATATATCTACAGGCAGACAACCTTGATGTCTCAAACACAAAGAAGAATCCGCTGATTCAGTTCGAGTTTCCCATGGTCATCAGGCTCATGTATGGCTGCGGGCTCCGGATAGGAGAGACGCTTTCCTTAAAGATGAAGGATGTCGACCTGATTGGCGGGATCTTGATTATGAGGCATACAAAAGGTGACAAGCAGCGTTTGGTGCCAATGAATCCTTTGCTGACTGAGATTCTGGAACGTTACTGTCTGGCAATGGGGATCGTTGGGGTCCCAGATGCCTGGCTGTTTCCTGTCTCTGGAAAAGATGAATCAATGATGCCAAAGGATGCCCAGCACTGGTTTGAGAAGATACTCCGTCTTGCGGATATATCTTTTCCTGGACGGAAAAAGCATGAACGCGGTCCCTGCCTGCATTGCATGCGTCATGTTTTCGTCTTCAAGTCCTTTGCCGCTGCTGAAAAAGCCGGGAGAAGAATCGATGATTCAGTACCTTACCTCTCCATATATCTCGGGCATGACAGTCTACAGGAAACCGAAAAATACATGAAGTTCAGCAGTGAACTGTTTC
>ENA-UOOE01000034-UOOE01000034.1-fermentation-metagenome-genome-assembly--contig:-NODE-34-length-145614-cov-438.668478_pt1 | contig 145614 bp, 130 predicted proteins | sample MGYA00245776_ERZ724021 | MGnify/ENA primary metagenome ERZ724021 (study PRJEB28704, sample SAMN03018321) | fermentation metagenome | biome: anthropogenic terrestrial biome; feature: soil... | reverse complement strand
TGATAAAACTGGCACTTTGGCCATTGCGCCGAACAGCTTGACCATTCTGGGTAACAGAAGTGATGCCTTCACACTGAAGGTCAACGATGTAAAGAACGGCGATACTGCTTTCATGACCAAAGACAATGCTAAAGCTATTGCCTATACCAATGACGGCAATGACAAAGAGAATGAAAATAAGACTGCTTACGCAAACATCGTGACACCTGGCTACACTGCTGAACAAAAAGCAGGTTCCAAAAATGCTGTTGTCAGAGATGTTACTGTTGGCAGTCTGACAGACGCAACACAGGGCAGTAAACTGAACAGCAATGGTACCTATGACGTTGAGATTGTTTCCGGCGAAACTAAGCAGCTGGCTGTTAATCCATATCCGGCAAGCAGCTTTGGCGATAACTTCTACATTAACTGGAGCTATACTGGTGGCAAGAATGCAGACTTTAAGCTGGGTACAGTCGGCGCCAGCGGCCTGACCAACACCATCACTGGTACTTACGATAAAAACAACACAACTACCAGCAAAACACAGCAGGTAACCGCACAGCTGTATAAGATGGATGAAACGACTGGTAACGCAGAACCAGTAAAGGGTAAGTCGGTAACTTATAACGTAACTGTCACTGATAAGAAGTCTGTTGCTACAACTGACTTCACCCTGACCGCTGACAAGAACGTTATCAAACCGTCCGAGTCCATGACTCTGACTGCTGCCCCGAACGGCGACAGCGCACTGACCGATGTCACTGCCAAGTCCTCCAACGACTTTGTTGCAACTGTTCCTACATCTGCTACCGATAATGCATTGAAGGTTACCGCAACAGGTAAGACCGGCACTGCCGTTATCACTGTAACCGCTACTCTGCCGGACGGCAGCAAGGTTTCCCACGTCTACACTGTTTCCGTAACCAACACACCGGTTGTCGCTATTGTTAACGGCAAGATTGTTGGCCCGACGGACATTGTAAAGGTTACCCAGAGCACCGCACAGCATGTTACCTTCATAACTGCTGACGGCAAGAAGTTCACAGACTTCAAGTACACCGCCGGCAACGACAAGGTTATGCAGACCCGTGCATATCCGAGCAAGGGTTACACCTTGTGGGACGGTATGTCTGGTGACTATGGCATGTACATGAACGGTGGTGTTAAAGATGGTGTTGGCGATAAGACCGGCGTTTACGTGAATGGCCAACTGGCCTTCACAGTACAGGTTACCGACCGTCCGTTCCAATGCGACACTACCCAAACTGTAGATCTGAAAAAGGGCAATACTTATTGCTTTAAGATTACCCCGAAGACAACGGTTGATAACTTTACCTTCAACACCGCTAGAGATGCTGCTCTGACAACCTGCGGCCTGCAGAAGAACGCCGATGGTTCTTACCTCTGCAAGGTACATGGTACACAGACTGGCTCCTATGGTGTGTACATCACTCTGAACGGCCAGCAGTACAAAGTATTTGCTGTCAACGTGAAATAATGGAGTGTGTAACTTCAATTAAAACAAATCTCAACAAATTAATGTAGTTGTATTTGCGCAGCGGCGGTACTGGAGGGTTTCCTCCGGTGCCGCCGCTTTATTGCAAAAGAAACACCGCCGTTATATGAATGAACGGCGGTGTTTCTTTATGCCTGTTTGTCTGGAAAAAACCGATGGCACAGCTGGCACAGGTCCGCATAAGTGGTCAGGGTGTTCAGAACCTCCAGCAGTGCATTGGCGGACAGGCGCTCCGGCAGGCGCAGTGCCCGCTGTACTGCCCGGCGTTTTTCGGCGCTTTTCGTTCCGCCGGAAAGGCCCAGCTCGTAAAAATCCGTTTTGGTGATGGGGCGTTCTGGCAGCGGTGCGTCCTGCACCTTCACGCCCGCCTGCAAAAGGCACTGCCGCAAAATGGGCATCGGAATGCCCTCCACGCCCAGCTTGCCCTCTTTTCCCGGTGCAGACTTGCGCTTTTCCTTGCCGTATATGTCTGGAATATACGCCTGCTTCATCTTTTTCGGGTCTATGGCACCTTTCAGGTAGTTGCGTATCAAAAAGCCCGCCGAGTCGCTATCTGTTAAAATTAACAGACCGCGCCGGTCTGCCATTTGCCGCAGCAGTTCCAGCTGCTGCTGGTCACGGAAAATACCAAAGCCGTTTGTCACCAGAATGGGCGCGTCGATAAGCGCCGAGAGCTTAATTTTATCATACTTGCCCTCCACCACTACGGCTTCCCGAATTTTCAGTTTGTTCACGCGCTCTTCTCCCCTCTTGCAGCCAACAGCAGCCGTGCCAGCGCCTTTTCCAAAATTAGCTGTTCCGCCGTGTGGGAACCTTTCAGGTCGAGGTCCGCCGCCAGCAGAATGTCCAGACTGGCACGCAGCCTTTGTGTGGAAAGACCGTGCGCGTCCCGCTCCGCATTGGTCAAACGGAACTGGCGATTTTTGTACTCCGGAAAATACTTGGCTGGTTCCATGGCGCTTTCGCCGCTCTGCAAGGCAGTACGCACACGGTATAAATCAACATAAGCACCCGTCAGCACCGCCAGGATGCGAACCGGCGGCTCGTTCTGCTCCAGCAGCTGATTTAAAATCCGGTACGCCTGCCCGCTGTGTCCCGCCAGCAAGGCACGACTTAGATCGTACACACGTGCCTCCAAATTGCGCGTAACCAATAGGTCAATGGTTTTGGGCGCAATCGGTCCGCTGCCGGTGTAGGCACAGACTTTTTCCAGCTCGCCGTGCAGTGCGGTCAGGTCGTCACCGACATAGCGCACCATCTTCCCCGCGTCCACCCGCTGCAGCACACAGCCGCGGCGGTTTGCAGCCGCCACCAGCGTTTTTTCCAGCTCCGGCCGGCTGTGTTTCCGGCAGGCAACGCACGTTCCGGATTTACTGCATTCTGTATATAACTTTTTCCACTTTTTGTCCTTCTGAAACGGCGGGTCACTCGCCGCAAAGGACAGAACCAGTACCGTTGTGTCCGGCACATCCGCAAAAAGCTGCAGCAGCTTTTTGTTTTCAGACGGCGTGCGGCCGTCCAGTGACAAATCAGACACCGCCACACACTTGCGCGACGCCATAAACGGCAGCGCCTGCACCGCATCGTCCAGTGCGTCCGCGGCGGCGTCACCAGAAAAACACTGTAGATTAAAGTCCAGAAACGTTTTACCCGCCGCTTTTTTTATCAGCCGCTTTGCCCAGTAGGCGACCATATACTTTTCGTCCCCGTACAGGACATACAGCCCGGTTAGCGTGTTCGCTTCTATCTGCTTTTTTAGGTCGCTTTCCCTGCATTCTGGCATCAGTCATTCCTCCTAAACTGCACCGCGCCGGTCTGTTCCGGCAGCAGCACCAGGTCCTCTTCCCCGCCCAGCACAACCGGCAGTCCCCGCTGGGCGGGCGCATAGGCCTTGTATGTATTGGGAGCACCACATAAAATAGTCATATTCGACGGCAGCTGTGCCGCACCCTTTGGCAGACTGCTGCACACCAAAATCTGCGTACCGACAAAGCCGGCCGCCGCAGGGTTGGCGCTGTCCCCGCAAAAAAGGATGCTCAGCCGCCCCATACGAAGCTGTGTCACGCCGTCTGCGTATGTCAGCAGTACAGAATTCCATAGGGAGGCCTCTGACCTGCTGCCGGAAAAACAGCGGCAGTGAATTGCTGCCAGCGTTTGCTCCAACAGGCCATCCAAGACGGGACCCGGCGGCAAAACAACCTGCGGTGGGTTCCACTCTGAAATGACCGCTGTTGCCTGCTGGCTTTCCCTATTAGACTGGCTCAAAAGAACAACCATGTCCAGCTGCCTAACCTGCTCCCGCCGCAAAATGCGCTCTATGGCATAGCTGCCCGCCCCAAAACCGACAACCGCGCCATGCCTGCCATACGTTAAGATTGCGCTGACGCCCTCACTGCTGGCCGCAATCGTAATTTTATACTTTTGATAATTCGTCAGCTGCCAAATGTACCCGTTTGCAAACAACAATACCGCCGCAAGCAATGCGGTCAAACGCAACGGCAGCTCCTTCCGGCGGCAGCACAGCAGACAGGCCGCCCCAAAAAGCAACAGTGCGGCACCCAACCATAGCCGCACAAACCGATATCCGGTCGGCACCTGCGCAAACGGCAGGGATGCACACCATGCCGTACTTGCAATTAGGTAATGTGCCAGCCATTCAGTCAGCTTCCACAAAACAGCGGCTGCTCCGCCGAGCACCGGACAGGCACCCACCAGCACGGCCAGCAGTCCTGTATAAATCATTAGACTGGAGGGCGTGAGCACCAGCAGATTTGCCAGCGGTGAAACCAAAGAAAGTTCCTCAAATGCAAGCAATGACACCGGAAGCGTAAATAATGTGGCGGCCAGTGACATCATAAGGGTGCCCAGAAAATAATTCAACAGTTTCTTTTGTACTTTATTTTTGCTGTATGTCCTTACAAATTTCTGTACCGGACCTGTCCACAGCAAAATCCCCAAAGTTGCCGAAAAGCTAAGCAGCAGGCTGCAGTCAGCCGCAGCGAATGGGCTAAAGAGGCACAGCAGCAGTACCGCAAAGCCAAGGGAATTAAGGCTGTCCGCACGGCGGTAAAAGCACCTGCCGCACAGCATGATTAGGTACATAATACCACTGCGCACAACAGAAGGCGTAAAACAGGTGACGCCCATAAATAAAATGACACCGGCTGCGGCCAAAACGCTGCGCCCTCTGCGGGAAAGTGGAAGCAGCGACAAAAACAACAGGAGAAGCTGTGCTGCGGCCGCCATATGCAGCCCAGAAACGCTTAGCAGATGGGATACTCCCGCGCCGCGGAAGGCTTCTTCCACTGCATCCGGTATCGCTTGTTTTTCGCCGGCCAATATGCCGCTGACCAATGCATTTTCCGGTGACGGCAAATTCCATGCAACACTGTCCAAAAGGTACCGGCGGGCACTGTAAAACACACGCTTCCAAACCGGCGGAGAACCGGTATTCAGGGTATATGGTTCTCCCGTCTGGATATACCCCTGCAGCACCGTTTTGTGGGCCAGCAGTCGGTTGCGGTTGGAAAAATATCCGCTGCCGCCCGACCGATACAAATGTACTGTCCCCCGAAAATCATCAAATGTTTCCGCCGAAAACGACTCATTCGCCGACAGACGCAGCTCTTTCCCAGCCAGCGGTGTCTGCCGACTGCCACCGCAGCTAGTAACCGTCAGCGTATAAAACGCCTTTCCGGAAGAATAGTCCGGTTCTTCGGACACCATTCCCTTTACCAACACATTTCTGCCCGCATATTGCTGTACTGCCTGCTCATATGAAAAGCTCATCCAGCAAAAGAGCAGACAGGCAGCGGCCGCCGTAAAAGCCGCCGCAGGCAGAACACAATCCTGCCCTGTCCGTTTTTTGCGCAACAGCAACAGCAGCAGCCCGGCTAATAGACAGGCAGCACCCAAGATACCTGCCGCCTGTCTTCCCAGAAAAATAGAAACCGCCTGTGTCAGCAGATATGTAAAACCTACCAACGCAAGCGGTCGTTTCATTTGGAATCTCCTAATTATTTCTCATGTGAAAACATCGGCAGCGGCTCCAGATAAATAATATCCTTGCGGTCCTTTGCGTCCCCTTCCGCCAAAACAGAAGCACGGCCGACAATGTTGCCGTCAAAGCGCTCAACCAGTTTTTCCATAGCGGCCAGTGACTCGCCGGTGCTGATAACGTCGTCCACAATCAGCACCCGTTTGTCCTTCAGACCTTTATAGTCGTCCTCCGCCAGATACAGTTCCTGCATATGGTCGGTCGTAATGGAATTGACCTCCACATGAATCGGGTTGCGCATATACGCCTTGACGCTCTTGCGTGCAACGATGTAACGGCCGCAGCCCTGACGGGCCATTTCATAAGCCAGCGGAATGCCCTTTGTTTCCGCTGTGACCACCACGTCATGTTCCGGGCAGCACTTCAGCAGTGCAGCAGCACTTGCCTTTGTGATTTCCACATCACCCAGCATAACGAATCCGGCAATGTCCATGGTATCGCTGATGGGGCAGATTGGCAAATCGCGCTCACAGCCCGCGATGGTCATATGGTAATATTTTAAGCCATTGATTGTAACAATTTGATTCACAGGTAACCGGCCTTTCTCATCTTATAAGTATAAAATTCTGCTTGCTGACCTTCAGCCAGTCAGCCGGGCGGCCACGCCATTGGGCGCCCTCCTAACAGATGAAAATGCAGGTGTTTAACGGACTGACCGCCTTCTTCACCAACATTGCTGACAATACGCCAGCCGCGGTCCAAATGGTTTTCTTTCGCCAGCTTGGCTGCTACCTCAAAAATATGGGCAACAATTGCGCTGTTCTTCGGCGTAATTTCCTCCGCAGAAGCAATGTGTTCCCGCGGGATAATCAGCAGATGAACTGGTGCCTGCGGCTCCAAATCTTTAAAAGCAACGCAGAGGTCATCTTCATAAACACGCGTGCTGGGGATTTCCCCGGAAGCAATCTTGCAGAATACGCAATCCATGCTGTCTTTCCTCCTTTCCCCGTTTTTCATGACAAATGTTCCGCAAAAAAGCACTTATGCAGAACTCCCACCAAAATAATATTATAATCAGTTTTTGGAAAATGCGCAAGTACAGAATTCACTTTACCATATCTGCAACAATTCCCGCGGCGGCCTGCAGGGCTGTATCCAGCTTGCTGAGGTCACGGGCACCAGCCATAGCAAAATCGGGCTTGCCGCCGCCGTTGCCGCCGGCGAGCTGTGCCACGGCCTTTGCAATCTTTCCGGCATGCGCGCCCTGTTTCAGGGCCTGCTTGCCAACAGCAACTGCCAAATTGGCCTTTGCGCCGTTCACACCGGCAAAAACCGCCACCAAATCATCTGCACTGCTGCGGGCCTGGTCGCACATGGTGCGCAGGGCAGCCGCGTCCGCGCCGTTCACCTTTGCGGTGCAGACACGCACACTGCCAGCCGTTTTGGCATTGGCAAGCAGGTGTTCCACCTTCTGAGCTGCCAGTTTCGATTTTTCTTTTTCCAGCTCATTTTCCGTCTGCTTCAGCTGTGCGGCGACCTGCTCCGCGTGTTCCGGCAAATCCGCAGCATTGTTAAGTTTTAAGGCAGCCGCCGTACGATTGATGACGGAAAGGCTCTGGTTCAGTAAACGGCTGACACCGCGGCCTGTCACCGCCTCAATGCGGCGCACACCGGCAGCCGCACTGGTTTCGGAAATGACTTTAAATAGTCCAAGCTTCGCTGTATTGTCCACATGGGTGCCGCCGCAGAATTCCTTGCTGAAATCGCCCGCAGAAACGACACGCACAATTTTGCCGTACTTTTCTCCGAACAGTGCCATTGCGCCCAGCTTTTTCGCCTCATCAATCGGCATCTCACGCACTTTTACCGGCACTGCCGCCAGGATAATGTCATTGACCATATCCTCTACTTTCTGCAGTTCTTCCGATGTCAAGGCTGCAAAATGCGTAAAGTCAAACCGCACATGCTCTTCATTTACCAACTGCCCGGCCTGCTCCACATGTGTGCCCAGTACACGGCGCAGAGCCGCCTGCAGCAAATGTGCCGCCGTATGGTTGCGCATGATGGACTCCCGGCGCTTCCAGTCCGGCTGTGCTGTCACCGTATCGCCGACACGAATGGTGCCTGCCTGTACAGTGCAGTGATGGATAAAGTTTTTGGCATGATTTTTCGTGGTATCCTGCACCAGCAGCACCGCGTCTTCCGCACTGATGGAACCGGTATCGCCAACCTGTCCGCCGCTTTCACCGTAGAAGGTCGTTTTGTCGAGGACCAGTCCGATTTTATCGCCTGCGTCCACGGACTCTGCCCGTTTGCCATCCTTCACAATTGCCACGACTTTTGCCTGTACCGTCTTTTCGGTATAGCCATGGAACTCGGTTTCCGGCACACTTTCCAGGAGGTCACTTTCACCCGCCCAAGCATCTGCACCGGCGTTTTTACGGGCCGCACGAGCACGCTCTTTCTGCTCCTGCATACGCTTTTGGAAGGTATCCTCATCAACGGTCATATCGTGTTCGGCAGCAATCTCTTTTGTCAGGTCAATGGGAAAGCCGTAGGTATCGCTAAGCTTAAAGGCATCGTCACCGGAAATGACCTTATCCTTATTCTGCGCAATGATGTCGTCCAGCAGCTGCGAGCCCTGGTCAATCGTGCGGGAAAAGCTTTCTTCTTCTACGGAAATCAGCTTCAGAATCATGGCTTCCTTTTCTTCCAGCTCCGGATAAGCACCCTTATTTTCGTGGATGACCGACTCGGCAACCTTTGCGAGGAACGGTTCATGAACACCAAGCAAACGCCCGTGGCGAGCCGCACGACGCAGCAGACGGCGCAACACGTAGCCGCGGCCCTCATTGCTGGGCATAACGCCGTCACCTATCATAAAGGTTGCCGCACGTGTATGGTCGGTAATGACGCGTAGGGAAATATCCGCCTGCTTGTCTTTGCCGTACTCCACATGAGCAATGCTGCCGATGGTCTTCATAATGTTTTGTGCTGTATCAACAAGGAACATATTATCAACATTCTGCATAATGCAGGCCAGTCGATCCAGCCCCATGCCAGTATCAATATTCGGGTGCTCCATGGGCGGATAATGGCCATGGCCGTCACAGTTAAACTGGGAAAAGACAACGTTCCAGAATTCAACGTAGCGGTCGCAGTCGCAGCTGACACCACAGGTAGGTTTGCCGCAGCCGTGTTCCGGGCCGCGGTCAAAGTAAATCTCGGAGCAAGGGCCGCAGGGACCGGAACCGTGTTCCCAGAAGTTGTCCTCTTTTCCAAGGCGGACAATATGGTCCGGCGATACGCCGATTTCTTTGGTCCAAATATCAAACGCCTCGTCATCGTCCAAATAAATGGTAACCCACAGCCGGTCCTCAGGCATCTCCATTACTTTCGTGCAGAACTCCCATGCCCACGCAATGGCCTCATGCTTAAAGTAATCACCGAAGGAGAAATTGCCGAGCATTTCAAAGAACGTGCCGTGGCGGTCGGTAATGCCGACGTTTTCAATATCGCCGGTACGAATGCACTTCTGGCAGGTCGTTACACGGCGGCGGGGCGGTGTCACCTCGCCGGTAAAGTATTTTTTCATAGGTGCCATGCCGCTATTAATCAGCAGCAGGGAGTTATCATCTTTTGGAATCAGTGAAAAGCTAGGCAGCCGCAGGTGCCCCTTGCTCTCGAAAAATTCCAGATATTTTTCTCGGATTTCATTCAATCCCATCCACTTCATATTGCTGTTCTCCATCCTTTTATTCGTAAAATTTTGCGTTTATAGAAATAACAAAAAAAGAAAGGTGCCCCGTCCGCAATGGGACGGGAACACCCGTGGTACCACCCAAATTGCGCCTGAGGAGCGCCTCTCTTTGCCCTTAACGCGGGAAAACGCCGCCGCTCGCCGCGGGGAACTCTGGGCCGGCCGGCCGCCAGCAAAGAAGTCCGGCTTTCACCATATGCCAGCTCTCTGTACAATCCTGCTGGGGCTTCATGCCCTTCATCGTCTTTTCCTTATGGCATTATTATAAACAGGAAGACGAGAAATGTCAATCTTTCGGGTACAGTGTATCCGCAATGCGGCGGAAGATTGGGCCGCAGCTGACGCCGCCGCCGCTGCCGCCGTCCTCCATAATGACCACAACATACCGCGGCGAATCCACCGGAAAGAATCCCGCATACCAGCTGACTACGTCCTCTTTCCCCGCCGTGTAATGTCCGGTTTGTGCCGTTGCCGTTTTCACCGCTGCCTTAACATACTGCGGTTTTCCCGCGCGCCCGGTGCCTTTTTCGGCGCTCATCTCCATGCCGTCACGGATAAGGTCCGCCGTCCGCTGCGTAAAGGCCCGTGTGCCGGCCGGCTTTTCCGCTGGCACAACTATTTTCCCTGTGGCATTCGCAGTGCCCAGCGACAACGATGGCCGCGTATAAATGCCGCCGGAAGCAACAGCATTGACCATAGCTGCCACCTGCATGGGGGAAGCCGTCAGTGTTCCCTGTCCAAATGAAAAGTTTGCTAGCGCCCGCGGATTTTTGAGTTCCAGCAAACTCGGCAGCGTTCCGGCACCGCCGCAAAGCTGCGGTGCGATCTCTGTTTTCTGCCCAAATCCCAACCGCCGCGCCATCTGCAGAAAAGCGGTCGGCGGTACTTTCCGCATACAGGATACAAAATACGAATTGCAGGACTGTGCCAGCGCCTGCTGCAAAGTGATGCGGCCGTGCGATTCTCCGCCCGCACAGTGAAAGGCAAAGCCGCCGGCCGTTTCACTGCCGTGACAGGTATACACTGCGTTTGGGTCCAGCCCGTTTTCCAGCGCTGCCGCCGCGGCAGCAATTTTAAAGACCGAACCCACACTGCATGGTGCAAGGGTGCGGTCCACTAAGGCTCCATCTGCCTGCTGCACCGTTTTTGAAAGGTCCGCTGGGTCGAAGGACGGCAAACTGGCACTGGCTAAGATTTCACCGCTTCCGGCTTTTAGGATAACTACGGCGCCTTTTTCAAAAGCCGTTCCTGCCGCCGTTTCCGCCAACTTTTGCAGGCCACTGTCTATGGTCAGCACTTCGCTGGACGATGTGCCTGCCGCGGTGGAAGTGACCTGTGGCTGTTCCCCCGGCAGTGGGTGCCGCAGTGCATCCACCGTATAGGTAATGCGGGTTGTCGATGCGGCGCTGGAAAGGACCTTGTCAAAGGCTTTTTCGGCACCGCAGACACCGTGCCCGCTGCCGTCCAAATAGCCAACCAAATGCGGTGCCAGCGGATGTGAGGGACGGCGCTGCTGCTGTGGAAAGCTCAGCACACCTTCCCCTTTCACCCGTACCGGCAAATAGGTGAAAAATGGATACCCCTCTTTTAGCTGCGGATACAGTGCCTGCATTTGCTGCTTTGACAGTGACCGGCTAAGCGCCGCCGCCGACTCCCGCCCAGGCTCCACCGCTGTCAGATAGGTGATTCTACCGCCGGTCAACGCCTGCATATTCCGGTCATATACCGTACCGCGGCCCGCTGAAAAAGTGAGGGTAAGATGCTGCTGTGTGGCAGCCGTCTGTGCCAAAGTTCCCCGCCAAAGCGTTGCCTGCAGCAGCTGCGCCATACAAAAAGCGAACAGCAGCAGCATGACGCCCAACGTCCAGAGAACTCGTTTTTCCGTCTTCTGCATACAAAAAGCCCCCCGCTGAAAGTATTCCCAGCAGAGGACTTTTTCATTCCTTATTTTGGTAACGATAATTTTTTCTGTTCAGTCTTTTTGTTTGCGGATACGCAGCAGCGCACCGGGGGCAATCGGTGTATCTGTGTAAAGCAGTACACGCATAACTGCATGGTTAGCGGACTCAATTGGTTCCCCATCTCCGTTTTCAATATGGTCCATTTTTACAAGATAGGGTGCCTTTCCGGGCTCCAGCACATCGGCTGTATCGCCGCGGAAAAAGCGGTTGCGCTGTGACAAAACCGCTACGCCGTTGTGGTACGATTCGCACACAGCCGCAACTTCATAGTCACGCACATAGCTGCCCAGCGTCAAACTTTCATCCGGACGGCCAAAGTAAAAACCAGTACTGTACTGGCGGTGACTGATTTTATTCAGTTCCTCTTTGACCCACGGCGTCAGCGGTTTGCCCGCTATAGCGTCATTCAGTGCCCGGCGGTACGCGTTGGTTGCGGCCGCTGTGTAGTATGCCGACTTGGCGCGGCCCTCTATTTTCAGGCTGTCCACACCGGCCTGCAGCAGTTCCGGGATATGTTCGGACATATTCATGTCTTTTGCATTTAAAATGTAGCTGCCGTTGCTGTCCTCATCAATCGGCAGGTACACCCCGGGGCGGGTTTCTTCACACAGGGCATATTTCCAGCGGCAGGGCTGCGCACACTCGCCGTGGTTGCCGTCCCGTCCGGTAAAGTAGTTGGAAAGCAGGCAGCGGCCGGAAATAGAAACACACATGGCTCCATGCACAAAGCACTCGATTTCCAGGTCCTTCGGTGTTTTGGCACGCAGGGTTGCCACCTCTTCCAGGGAAAGTTCCCGTGCCAACACCACACGTTTGGCACCCAAATCATAAAGACGTCGTGCAGCCGCATAGTTGGTTACGCCGGTCTGGGTAGAAATATGAATGTCCACCTGCGGCGCTACCTTCTGTGCCATTTCCATAACACCCATATCCGTAACGATAAAGGCATCCACACCGGCATCCCGCGCCATGCGCAGGAACGGTTCCAAATGCTCAACATCACTGTTGTGCGGAATAATGTTGCAGGTCAGATAGATGCGCACACCGTGGCTGTGGGCAAAGCGGACGCCATCCGCCAGCTGCTGCGGTGTAAAGTTGGAGGGCGCACTGCGCATGCCAAACTGTGTGCCGGCCAAATAAACGGCATCTGCACCAAACTGTACGGCGGCCTGCAGCCGCTCCATATCCCCCGCTGGAGCCAGCAGCTCCGGCAGACGGTCGGGTATTTTTTCAAAGCTCATTTTGTCAGTCCTGCCTCTACTAAGTTATCGGTATGCTCTTCCTGTGTGGACGCATAGTATGCTTTTTTGGTCTTTGGATTATGACAGAAATATAAATACGAAGTCTGATTCGGGTTCAGCGCCGCGTTAATAGCTGCAATACCCGGATTGCACACAGCACCAGCAGGCAGCCCCTTCATTGTATAGGTGTTATACTTACTCTTATAGCTGCTGCCCAAACTGGACGGAACATCCGATTTGGAGCGGTAAGGATAGTACATGGTAGAATCACAGTCCAGCGTATAAATATTGTACTGGCTGCCATACTTCAGCCGGTTTTGCAGTACCGAAGAAACATTCAGCATATCCGCTGAATCCGCTGATTCCGCCTGGATAATGGAAGCCAAGGTAATCAGCTGGTCCAGCGTCATGTTCTTTGCCTTTGCCTTTTCACGGATTTCTTTGGTATAGCGTTCGTTGGAATCATTCAGCATCTTCTGCAGCACATTCTGCGGGTCCTCATTTTGGTAGAATTCATAGGTATCCGGGAACAGATATCCTTCAAATTTATAATACCGTCCCTTTAGGTTCTTTAAATCGGAAACCATCGTATAGGTGCTGTCAAAGGCATTGGTATTCAGCACGTCCAAGAACTTCTGGGAAGAAGAAATCACACCGTTTTTTTGCAGAAGGCGGGCAATCTCCACCGCATTCTGTCCTTCCGGAATGGTTACCTTAATAGTGTCTTTGCGGCCTTCGTTGGACTCCAGCGTATTGATAAGTTCTTCATAATCGGTTTTGGCGTTAATTTGCCAAGTGCCGTTGTGAAAACAGCCGTCCGCTTTGCGCAGACGTACATACATACAAAAAACATCCGGGTCGTCCACCAATCCTGCTTGGTGCAGAATATTTGCCACTTTGCGGGTAATTTCACGGTTAGAAGATTTTGCGCTCTGTAGTTTCTGCCCGTTCAGTTTTTTTAGGGCAGATGGTTTTATCGAATCCTCCGTTGTGCTGATGGGTATCTGCACGGTTACATTGGAACTGGTACGGTTTACCGCCAAAATATCATTCAGTCCCGTAATGAGGAACTGCCCCAGCACCAGCCCCACCAAAATAACCATGCACCACCATACAGCGAGAAAAAAATGACGATTCTTTTTTCGCTTCTCCCGGTTGCGCCGCTTATGGTTGCGGATTGCCCTCTTTTCATCGGCAGCTTCCCTTGCAGCTTCCGCACGCATTGCCGCATCTCCGCTGAAGCTGCTAAGGGACTGCTGATGTTCATTTTCAGCCATGACGTACCTCCTGACGGCTGGAAGCGTGCTTCCCTGCCCTGTGGATATTTCGGATATATTTTTCTGTAATTAAAAGGTCAACTGGACGATCATAGTAGCCGTGCGGGAGCTTCCACGGGGCACAGTTCCGGTAACAAATACCGATTGTGCTGCCGCCAAAAGCGGCCAAGAAACGGTCATAATATCCTTTTCCGTACCCCAGCCGATATCCCTGTGAGTCAAAGCTTAGCCCCGGCACAATGCACAGTCCTTGACTAAGGTCCGTTACGGGCTGACAGCGTTCGATATCCGGCTCCAATACTCCAAAGGTCCCCGGCGTAAGGTCGTCCAGGGAATGAATGAAGTAAAACTGCATCCGATGCGTGCCCGGGATACAGCGCGGCACAGCTACCTGCCTGCCATGCGTCAGTGCATGGCGAATAATCGCAATGGTGTCCACTTCAATTGGTTTGCTGACATATGTGAAAAGGATTCGGCTCTGTCGATAAACAGACAGACGAAACAGACGGGTGCGGATTGCCGCATCCATCTGCTGTTTCTGCTGCGGAGAAAGCGATTCCCGGTACGCCCGGCATTTTTGGCGCAGCCCCTGTTTTACTTCTTTAATATTTCCCTTTATACGCATTGAATTGATTCTTTAACTTCCTTTGCTTTTTCCGGTCCGCACAAAACCGCCGTGAGCTTCAGTGCGAAGTCTACCGCCACACCGGCACCACGGGCGGTAATCACATTTCCACTTTGCACCACAGATTCTTTGCTGACCGTACAGTGCAAGTCTTTTTCAAAGCCCGGGAAGCAGGTGGCTGTATGGCCGTTAAGCAGGCCCCAATGTCCCAAAACAGAGGGTGCCGCACAGATAGCAGCCAGATATTTTCCGCGCCGCACGCAGTCATTTACTGCCGCACGAACGGTTGCGGACCGCTCCAAATGAAGGGTACCGGGCATTCCACCGGGCAAAACCACCATGTCTGCCGGACGCTGTGCCATATTCAAATCCGCTTCCGATACATCAGCTGTTACCGGAATATGATGTGCACCGACAATTTCCCTGCCGCCCACACCGACCGTCAAAACTTCCTGGCCGGCACGGCGGAGAATATCGACCGTGGACAGTGCTTCTACTTCTTCAAAACCATTTGCTAAAAATACATATACCATACAAAAGGCTTCCTTTCGATGGGCTTTTTTACAGCAGACCGGCTTTCTGCACCGTCTGCCGAATTTGTTCTGCAATTTGCTCCGGTGTTCGTACAGCTCCACCGCTGCTGCAGGGAATCACTTTCCAGTGCAGCACATTGGCCGCATACAGAGCTGCCGCACGGCAGTCATGCTGAAAGGCGGTATCTTTTTCATGAATATCTTTTTGCCCCTCGTCCCCGTGGTAGCGCTTTTCCAGCAGCTCCTCGGAAACCGTCTCCGGCATATCCAAAAACAAGGTCAAATCAGGTATTGGCAGTTCCAGGCGATGATATTCATAATCCAGCAGCCATTGGGTGAAAGCGTCCCACTCGTTTCGCGGCAGCTTCGGCAGCTGATAAACCAGGTTGGAGGTTGTATAGCGGTCCGCCAAAATGCACTTGCCGTTGTCATAGTCCTGCTTCCAAAATTTTCGGTAAGAAGCGAAACGATCCACCGCGTAAAAAGAAGAAGCGGCATACGGGTTGACATCCTGCGGCTGTGTGCCGAATTCACCGTGCAGGTACATTTTCACCAGTGCAGAAGAGGGCTGGTTGTAATCCGGAAAAGACACGCGTCGGCTGGGAGCACCGGCTTCAGAAAATGCACGATCCAGCAGCGCTGTCTGTGTTTGCTTGCCGCTGCCGTCAAGGCCTTCCAATACCAGGAGTTTACCCATTCTGTGCCTTTTCTTTCGCCGCATAATGCGCTTTCATCTCCGCCTGCTTGCCGCAGCTCATTTTTCCTTCCGGGCAAGTGCCATACAGACAGGGCGGGCCAGCCTTTGCAAACAAATGGGGTGCAACCCCCTTCACCAGCCAAAGCATCTGTTCTGCAACCTCGCGGATTTCCCACTGTGCACGGCTGCAGCAGCGCAGAGAAAAGAAATGTAGCAGGCTGCGTGCGTCCATAGTGCAGACAATTTTTGTTGTGCAGGCGTTGGGCAGAACAAAGCGGGCATCCTCATTGGACATCTTCTGTGCCTTGCAGGCCGCGGCTTTTTCAGAAAGGCCCTCCTGCATTAGTTCCGCTTTATGCTTTTCCTGTAATAGCGCCGATAAATGGTCGTAGTGCTGCTGATCCTCTTCCATGGCACGCAGATACTCTTCCTTGGCGGCCGGAATCGCGGCAATCTCCGGTGGCACCACATAAGAAAAGTGGCTGGCAGCCACATAGCGCTGGCTCTGCACGCTGTAGCTGGCAATGCGGTGGCGGGTAATCTGTGCCAGCAGCGAACGTGACACGCCCTCAATGCCAAACGTGAAGGAAGCATGCTCAATCGGGCTTTCATGATGGTTTTCCACCAGGATGTCCATAAAATGATTGATTTTTTCCTCTGTCATATCCTTCTGAATCGCGTCTATATCGGACGGTGAATAGCACAGCTTTGCCGCCGAAGCGACCGTTTTTTCGGGAAACTTAGTGTAGGTAAGCAGCTCTACGTGTGGCATGACCAATGAAACCTCCTGCAAGGCAGGGTACGCCCTGTCGTTTTTTGTCACTCTATTATAGCAAACTTTCTCCTCGCTTTCAACCGCTGCAGCGGCAGAATAGCCTGCCGCTGGGAACGTTTTTCTCCATCCTCCATAAGATAGTACTGAACGAGAACCATTTTGCCTGATAGGGGGATTGCAATATGAGTGAAACAAATGACAGTACGCGTACAGAAAGTATGAAGAATGCTGTATGTATCGATGCCCAGCGGGTTTACGACTCCTGCAGCGCAAAGGATTGCCTGGAGGACCTGCAGGTATACTTTACCAAAGAAAAACGTCCCATTATCGAACGGAGCGTCAGTGTACGCCTGCACAGTGTCAATGTACTGACTGTGTACATGAATATGGAGCCGGTGCCCTTTAACAAAGGCTTCTACTCCGTTGACATGACCTTTGCCTTTGATGTCGGCCTGGATGTGTACACAGCACCGGCTACCTGCCCCATCGCTGTAAACGGCGTTGCGCTGTTCACCAAAAAGGCGATTTTGTATGGCAGCGATGGCGACGTAAAAGTTTTTACCAGCAGTGACGGTCCCTGCAGACCAGGGCACAATGTCGGCAGCCGTGCCCTGCCAAAAGCCGTATGCCAGGTGGCCCAGCCGGTCGGCCTGTCCGCACGGGTTGCGGATGCTCGTCCCGGCTGCTGCCCTGGCTATAAAATTCCGGATGAATTGTGCGAACATTTCGGCGGCGATTTCGACTTTGAGTGCGGACGCAGTGTATTCGTGACCATCGGCCTGTTCTCCATTGTGCAGATTGTGCGCAATGTACAGATGCTGATTCCCACTTGCGATTTCTGCGTTCCCAGCAAAGAATGCTCGCCCGCCAGCGATAACCCCTGCGAAATGTTCAAACGCATCGACTTCCCCACCGATTCCTTTTTCCCGCCGCGGGTGAGTGACTCCGGCTGCGGCAGCTGCGGGAAGCCACAACCAGAAAATGGCTGACAAAAAGGCAGATGCCGAAAAGCATCTGCCTTTTTTATATGCTTATGCGCGCTTCAGGTGGGCGAAGTTTGCCATAATTCTTTTGGTGCCTTTGCTTTCAAAGGCAATCTCCAGCAGGTGGTCGTTGCCCATCGGGGTGACGGACAGAACCATGCCCTTGCCAAATGCCCTGTGCTCCACCTGGTCGCCGGGGCGGAACTGCAGGGCCTTGTGTGCCTGTGCTGACTGCGGCGCGCCAAAGTGCAGTGCCGACTCCATGGCCGCCTCCCGCACCTCTTTGGAGGACACCGGAAGCGCCGTGCCCGGTTTGGGCTGCTTCCAGCTGCGGGCCGCTGTGTGCTCCATCAGCTCCTCTGGGATTTCCTGTAAGAAGCGGCTGGGGCGGTTCCGATTTGTGGAACCGAAAATCATGCGGCTCTGTGCGTTGAGGATATACAGCTGTTCGCGTGCGCGGGTAATCGCCACATAGGCCAGCCGGCGTTCCTCTTCCAGCTGTTCCGGACTGTAAATAGCCTGTACACCTGGAAAAATGCCGTCCTCAAAGCCAGGCAGAAACACGACCGGAAACTCCAGCCCTTTGGCTGAGTGCATGGTCATCATCACAACAGTATCGGCTTTATCGTCATAGTTGTCTATATCCGTCATCAATGAAACTTCCTGCAGGAAGCCGTCCAAGCTGGCCAGCTCACCGTTTTCCTCCTCGTACTGCTGAATATTGCTCTCCAGCTGGCGCAGGTTGGAAATACGGTCCTGTACCTCCAGGTTCGCGGGATTGCCAAGGCTTGCTATGTAATTGGTATCTTCCAAAACTTTATCGTAAAGTTCTTTCAGCGTATGGCTGCCGCTTTCGTTCATATCCATAAAGCCGCGCATAATGTGCGCAAACTGCAGCAGTTTGGGTGCGGTGCGCTTCAGCGGCTCAAACTCGTTCGCATGGTCAATTACATAGAACACACTCTCACCGAGCTGGTCCGCAATTTGGGAGGCAGCCGCCAGCGTTTTGTCGCCGATACTGCGCTTTGGCTGGTTGATGATACGGCGCAGGCGCATTTCGTCGCTGGCGTTGTTGATAACGCTCAGGTAAGCAATCATGTCCCGAATTTCCTTGCGCTCATAAAAGCGCAGGCCGCCGATAATGCGGTACGGAATACCGGATTTTACAAAATTCTTCTCCAGTGCGCTGGACTGTGTATTCATGCGGTACAGAATGGCATAATCGCTGAACTTTCTGCCATCCGCAACGCCTTCCAAAATCTGCTTGCCGATATAGTCGGCCTCGTCCTGTTCATTGATGGCCGTATGGGTCTGTATCTTGCTGCCAACGGGGTTCTTTGTCCACAGGGTTTTCCCCTTGCGTTCTTTATTGTTGGAAATAACGGCATTGGCCGCGTTCAGAATGGTCTGTGTGGAACGGTAATTCTGCTCCAGACGAATGGTTTTCGCGGTGGGAAATGTCTTTTCAAAGCTGAGAATATTTTCAATGGTGGCCCCGCGGAACTTATAAATACTTTGGTCGTCATCACCGACAACACACAGGTTACCATCTGTTCCGGCCAGCAGCTTAATCAAAACGTACTGCGCATGGTCTGTATCCTGATACTCATCTACCATAATATAGCGGAACTTCTTCTGGAAATGTTCCAGAACATCCGGATTCTCCTGCAGCAGCTGGACCGTACAGCTGATAAGGTCATCAAAATCCATGGCGTCCGCTTCCTTCAGGTGCTGCTGGTACATCTGATAGGCGCGGGCAATCGTTGCGGTGCGATTGTCGTCACCGGCTGCCTGCTGATAAGCCTTCGGTGTGGTCAGCGTGTCCTTTGCTCTGGAAATCTCGTTCAGCACAACCTTGCAGGAGAGGATTTTTTCGTCAACACCCAGCTCCTTCAGGCAGTTTTTCATCAGCCGTTTGGAGTCATCGGAATCATAAATGGTAAAATGGGTGCTGTAATCCAGCCGGTCACCAAACTGGCGGAGAATCCGCGCACAGGAAGAATGGAACGTACTGGCCCATACCTGGCTGCCGGCTTCCCCCAGCATATTTGCCAGACGCTGTTTCAATTCCCCGGCAGCCTTGTTGGTAAAGGTTATTGCCAAAATATGCCACGGCGCCACTGGGGACACCGCCAAATGGCTGCGTGTGATTTCCGACAGCGGCGTATCATGATGCAGGTATTCCTGCATATCCGCTATGTCCTGTTCGCTCAACTGAGACGCAGTATCCTGATAGGCGCTGCCATAACGAATTAAATTGGCAATTCGATTGACCAGCACAGTGGTCTTGCCGCTGCCGGCACCGGCCAGCACCAGCAGCGGTCCATTCACGGTAAAAACAGCCTCCCGCTGCCTGTCATTTATGCGGGAAAATTCTTTTTCCAAAACCTGTCGTCTTAACTGCAGTGAAGCTTCACTCAATAAACTCACCATCTAACTTTCATTTTTCAGGACTGGCCTGTACAAAAAGGCCCCGTGCCATCCTGTTGTGCGGGCGTACGGGGTGCTGCGGTGCTTTTTAGCGGGAATGTACACCGGCACTGCATTTGGGAATTTCCCAACCTGCAGGCTGTCCCCGCAAAGCGCTCCTGTCTGCTTTCCTGTGCCGACCAAAGGCCGGCACTCAAAAAACGTTACTTTCTTATTATAGCTTATTCTGTGGGCGATTTCAAATTCATTTTTTTATATGTTTCGACACGGAATTGCGCAATCTTTCGAAAAGTCATATACTGATGAAAATGGGAAAGGCGGCAGAATGGAATGAAAAAAGATGCTTTTCGGCGTTCTTACAAAGGAGAAAGCTATAACCTCGGTCTGGCTGTATACAGCTGCGGCATTCAGCGCTGTCCTCCCTCACACTCTTGGGGGCCGGGCATCCGCGACCATTACCTTATCCATTATATTGTCCGCGGCAAAGGCCGCTTCTCGACCGGCGGCAGGACCTGGCAGCTGCGGGCAGGTGATGCGTTTTTGGTGCGGCCAAAGATTATTGCCAGCTACCAGGCAGACCAGGAGCAGCCGTGGGAATACGACTGGGTTGGCTTTAATGGCAGCGATGCCAGCCATTTGCTGTGCCAAACTGGCCTGCTGGATATGGCACCGGTTTTTCACTGCCCGCCGGACAACCACTTTCACGAGCTTCTGACCAATATCACCTCCGTTTCCGGCTCCTCCTCCAGTGCGGAAGCGCGTATGGAAAGCGGCCTGCTGCTGTTTTTGGCAAACTTGATGGATACTTTTGGCGGCCAAATGCCCCGCAGTGACGTTGGCTACAGTTATGTACAAAAAGCCATTCAGTTTATCGACCGCAATTATTCCAGTGATATTGATATTGCCCACATCGCACAAAGTGCCGGCGTTTCCCGCAGTCACCTGTACCGGCTGTTTATGACCTACATCAATATGCCGCCCAATGAGTACCTGACACGCTACCGTATTAACAAAGCTGCTTCCTTTCTACGGGAAGGCGGGCTGACCGTTGGGGAAGCTGCCTATTCTGCCGGCTTTTCGGACCAGCTGTATTTTTCCCGTGTCTTTAAAAAGTATATGGGCATACCGCCCAGTCAGCTGTGTCCAAGGAATTTTAAAAGGAAATAATGCATATCTTTATTGAGATTCATCTACATCCCTATCACACATTTCCTTTTTTTCTTCTTAAAAACGCCGTTATTTAACCCAAAAAGAAAAATCGTGTTACAATTTTACTGTTTTGTCACTTTTTTTTACAAAAAAACTTTCTTGTCTAAGGACAAAACCAAAATTTGAATTAAAATTTCTTATATACACAGAATACAGCGCTGCAAATTCTTACGCCCTTCTGCGTATTGAGAGTATCTATCTTTGTAGGAGGAATTATATATGGCAAATAGCAGTATAAAAGAAAGCCTCGAGAAATTTGGCATTAAAACCGCTCTCGGGTACCTGCGCAAGGATCCGGAAAAGAATGTTCCTAAACTTTTAGATATGATTGAAAAGGTAGATACAACCCATGCCTTTTCCGAAGCGCTCTACAATTTCCGCTGGGCAATGGATAACCCGGACTCCAACTGGTATAAACTCATTATGAAAGTCCTGAAGGAAACTGACCGGCACATTCTGGAAACATTCTTTACAAACTTCTTTATGAACGCTACCCTTATCGGCGGCAAAAAGCAGATGGAATACCGCAAAAAGTACGGCTGCAACGTCCCGTGGGCAATCCTGCTGGATCCCACAAGCGCCTGCAACCTGCACTGCACCGGCTGCTGGGCTGCTGAATATGGCAACAAACTGAACCTGACTTTCGATGAAATCGATGACATTATCAACCAGGGTACCGCAATGGGTACTTATATGTACATTTACACCGGCGGTGAACCGCTTGTGCGTAAAGATGACCTGATTAAACTGTGTGAAAAGCACAACGACTGTGTCTTCCAGTGCTTTACCAACTCTACCCTGGTTGACGACAAGTTTGCTTCCGAAATTCAGCGCGTAGGCAACTTCAGTCCGGTTATCTCCGTAGAAGGCTTTGAAGAAGCAACGGACAGCCGCCGCGGCAAAGGTACTTTCCAGAAGGTCAGCAAGGCAATGGATATCCTGACCGCGCACCATGTGCCGTTTGGTGTTTCCTGCTGCTATACCAGCCAGAACGTTGCCTCCATCGGCAGCGAGGAATTCTTTGACTGGATGATTGCAAAGGGTGCTTTCTACGCTTGGTTCTTTACATATATGCCTATCGGCGTAGATGCACCAACCGACCTGATGGCAACTGCGGAGCAGCGTGAATATATGTATCATAAAATCCGCGCTTACCGTGAAAACAAAGCAATCTTTACCATGGACTTCTGGAACGATGCAGAATACGTCTATGGCTGCATTGCCGGCGGTCGGTCTTACCTGCACATCAACGCAAACGGTGACGTGGAACCCTGTGTCTTTATTCACTACAGTGATTCCAACGTTCGCCAGAAGAGCCTTCTGGAAGCATACTGCAGCCCAATGTTCATGCAGTACCACAAGAATCAGCCTTTCAACCACAATATGCTGCGTCCCTGCCCTGTTCTGGATAACCCGTATCATCTGGAAAAAATGGTTGAAAAAACCGATGCGCACTGTACTGACCTTTTGAAGCAGGAGTCCGCACATGACCTGTGCGCAAAGTGTGCACCGATTGCAGAACGCTGGAAAGGATTTGCGGACCGTCTGTGGAAAGAAAGCGGTCCGGATGGCCGTCATCATATGCAGTGCGAAGACACAATTCTCCCTGAGAACCGTCTGAGTGAAGATGAACTGGCAACCATGCAGGAATCTGTAGACTTTGCGAATGCAAAGAAAGAGGAAAGAATTTCTGCTGGGAAAAAGAATTTAGAATAATAAAGAAACTGTCGTTTTCAAAACGGAAGCCATTGAAAAGGCTTCCGTTTTTTATATATGTATATAAACAGAAAAAAGGCACCCGCAAACAGCGGATGTCTCATAATATTTGGTCCCGTGTAACGCCCGGGTTATCGACTGCTATACCTGCTTTTGTTGATTGGCCTTTGGAACAGTTCATAAATGACTTCAACACCGAATTCGAAGCCTCCGGTTTGGCATGAAAAGATAGGCTTGTTGAATATTTTCAACTTATTTAGTATAACACACTCTGTTGCTCTTGTCAAGTTTCCTCACGGCCTGCCGAACACCGCAAGACACGCAAAACATATTAGAAAGTATTGTTTTCACAATAAAACTAATGGGGTACATCGATGGTGACAGTTTATTTCAATTTTGATAAAGAAGAATCCCCAAAAGCCTTAAGAACACCGGCTTTTGGGGATTCTTTTGTTTGGCTGGGCTGGCGGGATTCGGACCCACGCGTGATGGAGTCAAAGTCCATTGCCTTACCGCTTGGCTACAGCCCAATAAAATATTGATATTATAAAAAAATACGGAGCGTGGAAAATTCCACGCCCCGTAATCGTGTGCTGTGGGGTGGAAGATGGGATTCGAACCCACGGTCTCCAGAGCCACAATCTGGCGCTTTAACCAGCTAAGCTACATCCACCATTTGGCGCGCCAAAAGGGACTCGAACCCCTGGCCCACTGCTTAGAAGGCAGTTGCTCTATCCAGCTGAGCTATTGGCGCGTATCCCTTTTATGGAGCGAGTGATGGGAATCGAACCCACACTACCAGCTTGGAAGGCTGGAGTTCTACCATTGAACTACACTCGCAATTAGCAACGATTAGTAGTATAGCATGTGGGAACATATTTGTCAAGAAAAATCTACAAATTTCTGCATTCTCATTTCGTCGCTGCCAACGCTGTTTTTTACTGTACAGCACCCGTTCGGGGCGCAGATGCTTCCGGCGGATGGGGAAGCACTTCCGTCAGCAGTTCCTGCAGTGTATGGTCCCGCAAGCTGCGGGCTTTCATCGGATAGCAGCCCGGTGCCGCCTCGGAAATGCCATCTGCATTAAAAGTCAACACACAAGGGTCCGAAGAAATGACACCATCAATAAAGGCAAGATCCGCATAAAAATCGATGCAGAAGACCGGCTCACTTTGCGTCTGACGGCATTTTAGAATCTCACTGCGTACTTCCCTGCGTTTCTGAGAAGAGCATGTCCTGAGCGCTATAAAGAAAAAGAAAGGCGTTCTGGCCTGCAGAACTTGCGGCAGCAGTTCCCGCTGATAAAACGCCTTTTGGAAGGTATCATCGTACGGATACCATGCGGCAAAAAAGCAGTGTCGGCTGTTCATCTGTTTGGCTGTCTGTAAGAAGCCGTCGTCACAGTGCAGGCATAGAAGCGTATTTTTCACCTGCAATATTACAGTAATCAGTTCATCGGACACCTGCCGGTTTTCGCAAAACAAGACAAAAGCACAGTCAGGATGATTTTCCAGCACAGGGACCAGCTCCATGGGGGCCTCTTCCCCATTGCTGAAAATCATATAACTATAAATGCCAAGTTCTTCCCCCTGCTGAATGGCACGGTCCAACATCTGTGGGGTAAATAAGCCACTTTTTGAGAAATGAAAGATAAGCGTCCACGGGACATTGTAGCCGGCTGCCTTTTCCAATGTACGCACCGTGCGGGCACCGACCGTCCAGCCGTTGTAGGCAAGATTCATTCCGAACGTTTTCAGTTGCTTTTGGTCAGCGTTTACGACCAGGTCATGAATCCATTTATAATAAGAACTGTTTTCATTGTGCAGCATTTCACCAAAAATATCAAAAAAATAGCGCTGAAATCTGCCTTTTGCAAAATAAGTACCCAAATCCACCAACTGCCGCACACTGCGTTTCGGGTCCCGTTCAATATCTTTAAAGCCCTTCTCTACAGCAGCACTGATGAAGGACCGCAGCATTGCATCTGACCTCATCTTGCCACCCGCTTTCTTTCTTAACTTCCCTGTTCATACAGGTTTTCTATTTACAATATCATTTATTACTATAACCGTTTTCTACAGCAGTCTAAATAGACAAACTTTCGCATATGTCATAAAAGCAGACGCTTTTTTTCAGTTGTCGTATCACTTTTTGTAGAAAAATCCTTTAATGCCGATTCTTTTTTACAGTGCGGTAAAAAGAATATTTGTCAAAACAATTTTTTTCTGCTATTCTTATTAAAGTATCGTTTTGCACAGCGAAAGCTATGCCGTTTCCTTTTCGGCAGAACAAAGAAGGAGATATATTTTATGAAAAATTATTGTCTGATGACTGATGCTACAGCTGAGCTGACCCCAGAACTGGCACAGGAACTGGACGTGGTTGTACTGCCCATGCCGCTCGACCTTGATGGGAAAGCCTATCAGTTCACTTCTTTTGACGACAAGTTGAGCGCCCATGATTTTTACGACCATCTGCGTGCAGGAAAATCTGCACATACGTCCCAAATCAATGAAGCTACCTATATGGAATACTTTGAGAAATATTTGCAACAGGGCATCGATATTTTGTATCTGTGCTTTTCTTCCGGCCTTAGCAACACCTATTGCGCGGCCTGCCGCTGCGCGGAAGAACTGCGGAGAAAATACCCGGAACGTACACTGGAATGTGTAGATACGCTGTGTGCTTCCGCCGGCGAGGGACTGCTGGTATATACCTGTGCCAATATGCGCAAATCCGGCACGCCGCTGGAGGAAGTAAAGCAGTGGGCCTACGACCACCGTGATACGGTTTGCCAATGCTTCAAAGTGGACGAGCTGGAACATCTGCGCCGCGGTGGACGTATTTCCACAACCACGGCCGTTATCGGTTCTGCCCTGCAGATAAAGCCAATCCTTGTTGTGAACCATGAGGGAAAGCTGGAGGTTGTGGCAAAAGCGCGCGGCCGCAAGCGTGCCCGTGACTATCTTCTGCAGATTATCGAAAAACATCTGCTGAACACGCCGGAAAACGATACTATTTTTATTGGTCACGGCGATACGCTGGAAGAGGCGCAGTCTTTGGCGGCGGATATTCAGAAAAACCTGCCGCAGATTAAGCGCACCATTATTGTGCCGATTGGTCCTATCGTTGGCACACACGTCGGCCCCGGCATGATGGACCTGCTTTTCTACGGAACAGACAGAATGTGCCGTTTAAGGTAAATTTCCGCTTTTGCTTTTATTTTATAAGAAAAGGCAGACAGCCCGCACATAAAATGCAGGTTGTCCGCCTTTCTTTATTTTATCCGCTGTTACACCAATGTGCACAGAGAGAGTTCATCGTTCTGTACCGTCAGGCTGACACCGCTCAAACCGGTATCCGACGTCTCAATGAGAATCTCCGCCAAACGGTCCTCCACCTTGCGGCGAATCAGGTTGCGCAGGTCACGTGCACCACTCTTTCCGCCGTGGGCGTGCTCCGCAAGCCATGCGGCAGCCGCGTCATCATAGGTAAAGGTAACTCCGCGCTCCTTCAGCGTGCCCACATATTCATTGAGCATCAGCTTTGCAATTTCGCCGAAGTCCTGTTTGGAAAGCTGGCGGAATACGATAATTTCATCCACACGGCTTAAAAACTCCGGACGCAGGAACTCGGAAAGTGCCTTCATGGCATGTTCCCTGCTGACATTCTCTTCACTGCGGTTAAAGCCCAACGCCGACTCATGGACATTGCTACCCGCATTGCTGGTCATAATGATAACTGTGTTTTCAAAGTTGACATTGCGGCCTTGTGCGTCCGTGATATGTCCTTCGTCCAGAATCTGCAAAAGGATATTCATGACATCCGGGTGCGCCTTTTCAATCTCATCAAACAACAGCACACTGTACGGCTGACGGCGTACCTTTTCGGTCACCTGTCCCGCCTCGTCATAGCCAACATAGCCGGGCGGGGAACCGATGATACGTGAAACACTGTACTTGTCCATATATTCGCTCATATCCAAACGAATCAGTGTTTCCGGCTTATCAAACAGCTCTTTGGAAAGCACTTTGGCAAGCTCGGTTTTGCCGACACCGGTCGGTCCAACAAAGATAAACGATGCCGGACGGCGGCGCGGGCTGATTTGCACCCGGCTGCGGCGAACAGCCGCTGCCACTGCGGAGACAGCTTCTTTTTGGCCAATAATCTTTTGCTTCAGAATGTCCTCGATATGTGACAGTTTTTTCAGTTCGCTTTCCTGCACACGGCTGGCGGGGATTCCTGTCCACATCTCAATGACATGTGCAAGGTCCTGTTCCTCCACCGGTGCGCCCAGCGCCTTCGGTGCCAGTTCCGCTGCACGCTGCTCGGAACGGGAAATCTCCGTACGGACCTCCGCCAGCTTTTCATAGTTGGTTTCATCCCCGGCCGTCAGCTCATCTTCCTGTCGGCGCAGTTTCTGAAGCTGCTGGTTCAGCGTATCATATTCAGTCATGGATTTGTTGCGCAGAGCCGCACAAGCACAGGCCTCATCCAGCAGGTCAATCGCCTTATCCGGCAGAAAGCGGTCATTGATATACCGCTCAGAAAGGACAACCGTGCGGCGGGCAATCTGGTCAGAAACAGTTACATGGTGGAACTTCTCATAGTATTCTTTTATTCCCAGAATAATCTGTGTTGCTTCCGCAATGGACGGTTCCTCAATGGTAACCGGCTGAAAACGGCGCTCCAAAGCGGCATCCTTTTCAATATACTTGCGGTATTCACTGAAAGTAGTTGCACCAATCACCTGAATTTCGCCGCGGGAAAGGGCAGGCTTCATAATATTCGCCGCATTCATACTGCCCTCGGCATCGCCCGTCCCCACCAGATTATGCACTTCATCAATAAACAAAATGATATTTCCGGCGTCCCGTACCTCCTGCAGCAGGCCCTTAATGCGGCTTTCAAACTGACCGCGGAACTGTGTGCCTGCAACCAGTGCGGTCAGGTCCAGCAGCATAATTTCCTTGTCCTGCAAGCGGGCTGGTACTTTGCCTTCCGCAATGCGTAGGGCAAGGCCCTCCGCCACCGCTGTCTTGCCGACACCCGGCTCACCTATCAGGCAGGGGTTGTTTTTTGTGCGGCGGGACAGTATCTGCACCACACGGTTGATTTCCCTGTCCCGGCCTATGATACGGTCAATTTCGCCCTTTCTGGCACGGGCAGTCAGGTTCGTACAATAGGTATCCAAATGACGGTGTTTCGTTTTCTTTTTTTCGGCTGGTCTCCGCCCCGACGGAGCCTGTCGGTCTTTGCTGTCCTCCCCGGCTGCCGCAGTGCCGTTTTCGCTGTTTGTGTCATACAGATTTTTTAATAATCCAGCGGGGAACAGTGCCGCACCGCCCGGCTGAAAGCCGTCGCTGTCGCCATCGTCGCTGTCCTCATTGGCTTCATCCATAAAAGCGTTCAGTTCATTTTCCATGGCTTCCATCTGGTCACTGGTCAGGCCCATTTTGTCCATCAGGTCGTTTACCGACTTAATTCCCAGTTCCCGGGCACAGGTCAGGCAGTAACCTTGGGGTTCGCCGCTGTCCGCTGTAGAGGATAAAAATACTACAGCAGGGCGTTTGTGACATCTGGAACACAACATATTAAAAATCACTTCTCTTTTTGAATTGGTAATCCATTTTATGTGCCGTGCCTATACTGTTTGGACACGGTCTCATTTTTATTATAGCTTATCCTGAAACGATAAAGGTAAATAAATTATAAATATTACAGAAAATATAAAAACCCCGGCAGAAAAATCCGCCGGGTTCTGTCATTTTTTCTCCCTGTACTTTTTCTTGTCCATCATTTTGTCCAGGTCCAGCTGGTCTTCCGGCGCAGTGCTGTTCAAGATGCGAAAAAACGCACGTCCGTACATAACCAGCGCATAAATCATAAAGAAAGCCGTTACAATCAGCAACACAACAACCGCCGTTATTGCCCACTGCCACACACGGAACATATCCACCATCAGAATAACTGCAAATGTAATGTAAAACAATACCGTAGCAAACTTGCCGTACCACTGCGCCGCACAGGGGCGCTTCCTCTTTCTCAGCAGCACTGCACCACCAACCAGCATGATGCCCTCTTTGATAATAAAAATCAAAAACAGCGGAAGCAGCATGGGGTGGCGAATGGCCAAACTGATAGCAACGGACCCCTGAATAATTTTGTCAGAAATCGGGTCCAGCAGCTGGCCCAGCTCCGTATACTGATGAAAACGGCGCGCAATAAGGCCGTCCAGCACATCGGTCAGTCCTGCAAACAGCAGCATAATGATAGCCGGCACAACCGCTCCATTTAAGTAGAAATACATAAAGGGAATGACCAGTATGATGCGCAGAACGGTCAGGGTATTCGGTACATTGAAGTTTTTGTTTTTGTCCTTATTTGACATTCGTTTGCACGCCCTCTCTCAACACCTTTTGATAAAACGTGTACACCGGGTTGCGCACATCTGCAGGCAGCTTGTCAACGAATGCACGTACTTTCTGTTCCGCCTCACTCTTCGTTGGTGAAGAAGTTCCCGATGAATGGGAGGACGCAGCCGAAGAAGAATTTTCCGGCATTTGCAGCACAACAGAGCTGCTAAAATCCTTCAGCTGTACTTTATCCGGATACTTAACCGCAAGCACCGGCAACAGCAGCCGCAGCACTGCACACACCAGCATGACCAGCAAAACACCTTTCACTCCGCCAAAAATGCCGCCAAAAACGCGGTTAATGGCATGTAACCCCGGCAGACGGCACAGGGCATCCAGCAGACGGCACAGCAGGCCCACTGCAACCAGAATCAAAACAAACGCAAGAACTGTACACAGCACTTCACGCATCGCCTGACTCTGCCCTTTAAAAGCCGGCAGAACGCCGGAAAGCCACTTCCCAAGTTGTGGTGAAAGGAACACTGCCGCTGCCAAACCAGCCAAACCGGCCAGCGTGCGGACAGCTCCTCTGCAGGCACCGGAAATAATGCAGGCAATGAACACTACCAATAGAATAACATCCAATATAACGCCCATTTCGGCTGCACCTCCCTGTTTTTCCGCAATATTTATTGATTATACTACAGTTTACAAAATCCCGCAACCGAACCAGACCTATGCTTTTAGGCCCTCCAGCCGTACTTCCGAAACGTCCAATATGTACGCCTGCTTTTCTGTGCGCAGTGCCACCGCGCGGGCATTGGTTCCCACACTGCAGGTACCCGCGGCACCGCCTCCGGCAATGGAATAAGCCTGTATTTTGCTGCCGCACAGCGCCGCCATTACCTGCCCCATGCGTGACACGCTGGATGGCGCACGGTCCACCTGCACAACGGCTGTCTGTTTGCCGTCCGTACCGACCGCCGCCAGCGTGCCCGCCACGGCATTATGAAACTTGGAAATGCCCAGAACAGCACCGCCTCTCTGCAGGTTCCAGGAGCAAAGCTCACCGTCACCATAAGAATAGGCAGAAAGCTTTTTGCCGCCTGCACTCAGTGCCGCTGTCTGTGTATCCCCAACCGCCAGTACACCGTTGCTGTCTGTATAGCAAATGTCCAGAAACGTAGTATCACTGTAAGAAGCGATCGGCTTTACTGTCTTATTGGAATTAAAGTCCAGCTCATAAATAACACTGGTCAGCACACCGTTGCTGGCGCTGACCGCTGTGACCGCGGCATGTGTACCAGAAGCATTCATCGCTACAGCAGTCGGCGAATACTCCGAGAATGAGTATGAGAAGGCGACCTGCCCGTTCGGCAGGTAAACAGTCAGCTTTCCGCAGTAACCGTCAGCCTGCGTCAGCAAAGCAAAACGTCCGTTGGCGCATACCGCACCGCCTAGAATTTTATTGTCCGCGTTCCCTGCCAGCAATGTGTTTAGCTGGTTGCCCAGCTGATAGCCCGTCCCGCCCAGATTATACACCAAAATGCGGTTTCCGTTCACTTTCATAACTGGTTCAGAAAAACTATGCTTGCGGTTGAACAGCTCCTTTGCGGAACTGTTGTAGGCACGGACTGCCGTATCGCTGGTAAAGAAAATATCTTTTCCGGACGACACAAAATTCCGCGTCATAACATTTTCCGTATTAAAATGCACCGGATATCCCTTACCTGTGCCGATTCCCAGCATTTGCGTCTGCACCCATTCCGAAATGTTGGCAGGTTTTAGGTTGTCACGGTTCACCCACACCGCCAGCACCAGCGCACAGGCCAGCAAAATAGCGATTGCCGTATAAATGCCGCGGCCGCGCTTTCTGCCCCTTTTTTTACGGGAAGAGGTTCTCAATGGCGGCAGCTCCCCCGGCAAAGGCTCCTGTCCGTCACAGGAGTTGTTTGGTTTGTCCTGCATTGAGATCTGCCTCCTCATAATAAACGTGGTTCAGGTAAAGCCCCTGCGGCGGGGCAGTCGGGCCGGCTTGGCTACGGTCTTTCGCGGCAAAGATGCGCGGAATGTCCCGCGGCATTAGCTTGCCTTGTGCCGCATATAGAAGCGTGCCGGTCAGGATGCGCACCATATTGTACAGAAAGCCATCGGCCGTAACAGAAAAGGTAATCATGCTGCCGCTGCGCTGCACTTCCGCCTGTGTAATGGTGCGGGTAAAATCGCCTTTTTCCCGTTTGTCTTGGGTACAAAAAGATGTGAAATTGTGCCGGCCGATATACTGCTCAGCCGTCCGGTTCAGCAGTTCCTCGTCCAGCGGATACCAATAGTGCAGCGCACGTCTGTACAGAAACGGGTCACGCACCGGTGCGTTCCATATCTGATACACATACTGTTTGCCCCGACAGGAATAACGTGCATGAAACGCTGGCGGCACTTCACGACAGGCTGTCACCGCCACATCCGGCGGCAGAAAATGATTGACTGCCTGCACAAGCCGTCCGCAAGGAATCTGCCGCTCAGTATGCAGGGAAACGCAGAACATACGCGCGTGCACACCGGCATCTGTGCGGGAGCAGCCCTTCAGGTTCGGCGTTTCCTGCAGCACATTCTGCAGGGCGGTCTGAAAGACCTGTTGGACGGTCACAGCATTCGGCTGTATCTGCCAGCCATGATAGCCCGCGCCATCAAAGCAAAGTGTAAAAAGAAGATTGCGCAAGGGACTGCTCCTTTCCGGAAAAGATTGCTGCGGACACGGCTGTTTTCAAGTAAGAGAAGCTGGCAGCAGAATATTCAAAAGGATAATCGCCGCCAACATCAAAATTGCAAAAACAACCGCGACAAGGTCAATCGTCTGCAAATGCAGGACTTTCATTTTGGTACGGCCCTCACCGCCGTGGTAGCAGCGGCATTCCATTGCCATGGCCAAATCATACGCCCGGCGGAAAGAGGAAACAAACAGCGGAATCAGCACTGGAATCAGTGCCTTAATGCGCTGCATCAGTCCACCGGATTCCATATCCGCGCCGCGGGCTTTTTGCGCAGACATAATGCGGTCCGTCTCGTCCAACAGCGTAGGCACAAACCGCAGTGCGATTGTCATCATCATGGAAATCTCGTGGACTTTGACATGAAAGACCTTCAACGGGGACAAAAGGCGCTCCATCGCATCGGTCAGCTCTGTCGGCGACGTCGTAAACGTGAGAATAGAGCTAAAGAGAATCAAGCTGACAATCCGCACTGCAATGAAAATAGCGTTGCGGATGCCATTTGCTGTAATCTGCATAAATCCCAGCTGAACCAGCACCGGTCCGGTTCCATAAAAGAGATTCAGAACAGCGGTGAACAGTACAATGAACAGAATTCCCTTCATGCTTTTAAAGTACAGCTTTATCGGTACGCCGGAAACCGCCATCAGTGCAAACGTGGCCACCACCAACAGCACCAGTCCCGCGAAATTCTGTGCTACAAAAATATAAACAATAAATGCGACGGTCAGCACAAGCTTAATCCGCGGATCCAGCCGATGCAGCAGGGACTTGCCGGGAATAAACTGACCCAATGCAATATCTCTGGTCATTCGGATGTGCCCCCTTTCCGCGGCAGCAGCGGCAGTAGCTGTTCCATTGCTTCCTCCAATGTCAGGCAGGTATGAACTGGATAACCATCCGCTTTCAGAATAGACATAATTTTGGTAATCTGCGGTACCTGCAGACCAATGGACTCCAATTCCTTATCTTGGGAAAAAACTGCCTGTGTGGTGTCAAACATCTGCAGATGTGAGGAATTCATAACCATCACCCTGTCTGCCACACGTGCCACATCTTCCATGCTGTGTGATACCAGCATAATGGTATTGCCGCGCTCCTCATGGTAGCTGACAATTTCACTTAAAAGGACATCCCGTCCGGCGGGGTCCAAGCCCGCTGTTGGTTCGTCCAAAACCAGCACATCCGGGTCCATGGCAATCACGCCCGCGATGGCAACACGGCGCTTTTCACCGCCGGAAAGCTCAAATGGGCTTTTGTCTAACAGCTCGTCCTGCAGTCCGACAAATTTTGCGGCATCACGCGCACGCTTTTCTATTTCCGCATCTGTTAGGCCCATATTGCGCGGACCAAATGAAATATCCTGCATAACCGTTTCCTCAAACAGCTGGTCCTCCGGATACTGAAACACCATACCCACCCGAAAGCGCACCGCGCGTATCTTCTTCGGTTCTTCCCAAATATCTTTTCCTGCCAGCAGCACGCGGCCGGAGGTCGGGCGGATAAGGCCGTTCATCATTTGTATCATGGTACTTTTGCCGGAACCGGTGTGACCAATGACACCGATAAACTCACCCTGCTGAATTTTGAAGTTGACATTCTGCACGGCCTTTTTTTCAAAGGGCGTGCCTGTTCCGTAGGTATAGCATAAATTCTGTGCTTCCAGAATCGGCGTCATGCTTCTGCCCCCTTCTGCGCAAGCAGCGGTTCCAGTGCAGAGACACACTCATCGATAGACAAAACGCAGTGCGGCATGGGACATCCCGCCCCGCGCAGTCGAAAAGCCAGGTCTGTAGCCTGTGGGACATCCAGTTTATGCGTTTTCAGCAGTCCCACCTGCGAAAAGACCTCCCGCGGTGTTCCCTGTGTTAAAATACGGCCGCTGTCCAGTACGACAACACGGCCAGCCTGGACAGCCTCGTCCATATAATGTGTAATTAAAATAATTGTAATGCCCTTTTCACGGTTCAGCTGCTGAATGGTGTGCATAACTTCCGCCCGGCCGCGTGGGTCCAGCATGGCGGTCGGTTCGTCCAGCACGATGCAGGCTGTCTGCATTGCCAAAATGCCTGCAATGGCTATGCGCTGTTTCTGCCCGCCGGAAAGCTTATACGGTGCGCAGGTTCGATATTCATACATATCCACTGCCTTCAGAGCCTCATCGACACGGCGGCGGATTTCCACCGGTTCCACACCCAGATTTTCCGGCCCAAAAGCAACATCTTCCTCCACAATGGAAGCAACCAGCTGATTGTCCGGATTCTGCTGTACCATACCGACCTGGCGGCGAATATCATAGGTTCTGGATTCATCTGCAGTATCCATACCATCCACATATACTTTTCCGGCGGCAGGGATTAACATGGCGTTGAACATTTTGGCCATGGTGGACTTGCCAGAACCATTGTGTCCCAGCAGCGCCACAAATTCGCCGCGGTCTATCGAGAGGGTAACTCCCTTCAACACATCATGCAGCGGCTTTTCAGGTTCCTCCGGATGCGTCTCATCATACGTAAAGTGCACATCTTCTGTTCTGATAAATTCCATTGCTGGCTCCTTCATGTGTCGTGTGGCCGGGCGGCGGCCTGCACGCACCTCCCCTTTCACGGGCAGAAATCAAGATAAATATAAGAGAAATAAGACTGACAAACCGGCAGTCCCTCTGTGAATTTTTGTATTCAGCCAAAATATGCAATCGCGGTGCTTCCGCAGGGTAGCGTGAAGCCCGTACTGCTGACACGCAGACCAATCTCTCCCGACTCCACTGTGCCGCCGAACTGCGGCTGCAGCATAACGCCCAGCAAGTACTGCATAACGGCCGGAGAAAGCCCTGTCGTATAAGAATTAAGCAAAAAGAACAACGGCTTTGCACTGAGGATAGGAATACATTGACTGACCAGCCCATACAGCTGCTCTTCCAGTTTCCAAACCTCCCCGCCGGGTCCGCGCCCATAAGACGGCGGGTCCATGATAATGGCATCATAGTGATGACCGCGGCGGTGTTCACGCTGCACAAATTTGGTGCAGTCGTCCACCAGCCACCGGACCGGCCGGTCCGCCAAACCGCTGGCAGCGGCATTTTCTTTTGCCCACTGTACCATGCCTTTGCTGGCGTCCACATGGCAGACAGAGGCACCCGCCGCCAAACAGGCCAGCGTAGCCGCGCCGGTATACCCGAACAGGTTGAGCACCTGAATGGGACGGCCGGCGGACCGGATACGCTGCATGGCATACTTCCAGTTGACTGCCTGTTCCGGGAAAAGGCCGGTATGCTTAAAGCCCATGGTCTTTAACCGAAACGTCAGTCCTTCCCAGTGAATGTCCCACACCGGCAGAACTTTGTGCAGCATCTGCCAATGTCCGCCACCTGAACTGGAACGGATATAATGTGCATCCGCCTGTTTCCAGCGGGGGTCCCTGCGCGGTGTATCCCAAATAATCTGCGGGTCCGGCCGGGTAAGCAGTACACTGCCCCACCGTTCCAGTCTCTCTCCGCGGGAAGTATCCAAAAGTTCATAGTCCTGCCATTCTGCGGTGCGCATTCTGTTACTCCTTTAATCTTTGCAGATATATAAAATATAAAAATACGGCAGACAGCGGTCAGGCAAGCTGCTCTTTTACAACCGCCGCAACGGATTCCGCAACAGTATGAATCAGCTTTTTGTCCAGCCCTTCCACCATAACGCGCAAAAGCGGCTCGGTGCCGGAGGGGCGCACAATAATGCGTCCGTCGCTGCCCAGCTGTTTGCGTGCCTTTTCAACTGCGGCAGCAACTTTCTCATCGGTGGCAAAACGTTTTTTGCCGTCCGGCTCCACTTCCACGTTAATCAGCACCTGCGGGTAACGTGTCATCAGTGTAGCAAGGGAGCTAAGCTTTGCCTGACGGCGCTTCATGATTGCCAGCAGCTGGGCGGCGGTCAGTTCACCGTCACCGGTTGTGGCATAATCCAAGAAAATGACATGGCCGCTCTGTTCACCGCCAAAGTTGTAGCCTTCCTGCTGCATTTTTTCCAGCACATAGCGGTCACCGACCTTGGTTGCCTCAAAGTGCATGCCGTTGTCCTCACAAAAACGGCTGAAACCCATATTGGTCATAATGGTACCGACCGTGGTATCCTTTGCCAACACGCCGCGGGATTTCATATCTGCCGCACAAATGGCCATAACAAAGTCGCCGTCCACCAGCTTGCCCTTGTCGTCCACCGCAAGGCAGCGGTCCGCGTCACCGTCAAAAGCCACACCGGCGTCCAGTCCTGCTTCCCGTACAAAAGCCATTAAGCTTTCCATATGGGTGGAACCGCAGCGGTCGTTGACATTTACGCCGTTTGGCTGGTCTGAAATCATGTGGCACTCCGCGCCGAGCTTGGTGAAAAGCTTTTCCGCTGTGCGGGAAGCGGCGCCGTTGGCACAGTCAATGCCAATATGCAGGCCATCCAAAGAATCCAGAACCGTTTCCGCAATATGATTGATATAGTCCTCCACAGCATCCGGTTCAACGGTCACGGTACCGATATTGCCGCCGACCGGAACCGGTACACCTTTGCCGCCGGAGAGGACAATCGTTTCGATTTTATCCTCCAGTTCGTCCGGCAGCTTATAGCCGTCGCCGGAAAAAATCTTAATACCGTTAAACTGGCAGGGGTTATGGCTGGCGGTCAGCATAACACCAGCATCTGCCTCATACTTGCCGACCAAAAAAGCAACGGCCGGCGTGGGGATAACCCCCAGCTGTACGACATCGGCACCTACGCTGCAAAGACCGGCCGTAATAGCAGCCTCCAGCATATCAGAAGAAATACGGGTATCCTTGCCAATCAGAATACGCGGGTGACGATTTTCAGCGTCCGTAAGAACCGTTGCCGCCGCACGGCCAATCTGCAATGCCAGCTCACAAGTAAGTTCTTTGTTTGCAATTCCCCGGACACCGTCCGTACCAAATAGTCTGCCCATTGTTTTTCACTCCTATATCAATCTGTCTGTCTATATTTTCTATCTATAAAATCCCTATATAGGGAAAGAAACCTTAGTAAATCTTCTGCTGCTGCGGGACGTCCTCTCCCGGCGGCTTCAGGCCCAAATGGCAATACGCCGCCTTGGTCGCAACACGGCCGCGCGGCGTGCGTGCCAGAAAACCAATCTGCATGAGATATGGCTCATATACATCCTCCAGGGTGACCGCCTCCTCCCCAATGGCAGCGGCCAGCGTTTCCAGGCCGACCGGTCCGCCGTTGTAGTAACGAATCATCGTGGTTAGCAGCCGCCGGTCATTGGCATCCAATCCCAATTCATCGACTTCCATGCGGTCCAATCCCAGCTTAGCGGTATTGTAATTGATAACACCGTCGTCACTGGAAACCTGCGCAAAATCCCGTACCCGTTTGAGCATTCGGTTGGCAATGCGCGGGGTACCGCGGCTGCGCGAGGCAATCTCCAGCGCACCATCGGCATCGATAGCAATGCCCAGAATTTTCGCAGACCGTGTGACTATTTGTGCTAACTCCTGCGGAGAATACATTTCCAGACGCAGCACCACACCAAAGCGGTCCCGCAGCGGTGCGGAAAGCTGACCTGCCCGGGTAGTGGCACCCACTAGTGTAAACTTCGGCAGCGGCAGGTGGTAGCTTGCCGCCATCTGTCCTTTGCCGGTAATAATATCAATGGAGTAATCCTCCATTGCCGGATACAAAATTTCCTCTACGGTACGCGGCAGGCGGTGCACCTCATCAATAAACAGTACATCCCCCTGGTTCAGGTTTGTCAGAATCGCCGCCAAATCGCCGGGCCGTTCAATGGCTGGACCGGAAGTGACCCGCAGGTTTACTCCCAGCTCGTTTGCAATAATACCTGCAAGCGTTGTTTTGCCCAGTCCCGGTGGCCCGTAAAGCAGTACATGATCCAGCGTTTCCTGCCGCTGGAGGGCCGCTTCTATAAAGACAGCGAGGTTGGACTTCACCTTTTCCTGCCCGATATAATCCGCCAGGTGGCGCGGCCGCAGCGGATTTTCCGTTTCTTCATCGTCCGGTGAATATTCCGGTGCGACCATTCGGTTCTCCAAATCAAAGTCGTCTTCCTTGTACTCCAAGCTGGCAGCCTCCTTTCCCCGGCGTTTTCACCGGCACCCTTTCCGCTTATCTGGCACTGCCAAAGCTTTTCAGTGCCAGACGAATCAGTTCTTCCACCGGCAGGCTGCTGTCCAGTTTGGCGACCGCGCTGTTTGCCTCACTGACAGAGTATCCCAATACCGTCAGGGCATTGACTGCCGCTTCCGCATTGCCCGCCGCCGAAAGAACGCCAGTCGGCTGCTGCAATAGGGACGGGTCGGCGGCCTGCATAGATTTTACTTTATCTTTCATTTCCAGCACAATGCGCTGGCCAAGTTTTGGTCCTACCCCGTTCGCACGAGTAAAGGCCTTGCTGTCACCCGTAGCGGCCGCGGCAGCGACCTGCTCCGGCGTCAGTACAGAAAGAATGGACAGCCCTGCCTTTGGTCCCACACCACTGATAGTTGTCAGCATTTTAAAGCAGTTCAGTTCTGCCTTGGTTGCAAAACCAAACAGCTCCAGCGCATCTTCCCGCACATTCAGGTGTGTATAAAGTTTTGCTTCCTGTCCAAGCTGCGGCAGTGCCTTTTGCGTGTTCATAGTCGTACGGCATAAAAAGCCAACACCCGCGCATTCTATCACTGCAATGTTAGGCTCTATGTGTGTTAAAGTACCTTTTAAGCTGTAAAACATTCTGTGCCTCCTACTGACGGAACTGTTCCAAAGTCTGGCGGCGCATGGCGCTGGCACTTGCCTGCCCGTGGGTAATGGCCATAGCCAATGCATCCGCTGTATCGTCCGGCCGAGGAACCTCTTTCAGGCACAGCAGGCGGCGTGTCATTTCCATGACCTGCGGCTTTTTGGCATTGCCATAGCCGGTTACCGCCTGCTTCACCTGCATGGGCGTGTATTCGTACACGGGGCACACGGCCTGCTGACAGGCCAGCAGAATAACGCCTCTGGCTTCTGCCACACCGATGCCGGTTGTTTTATTGTTCGTAAAATACAGTTTTTCAATCGCGGCGGCCTGCGGCTTCCAGCGTTCCAGCACAGCATTTAATTCATCATAAATTTGCTGCAGACGCAGACCGAACGGTGCACCTGCCGGCGTAGTGATAGCACCGGATGCCAGCGGAACATAGCGCCCTGCCCGCGTGCGCAGAACGCCCCAGCCAACAATGGCATAGCCCGGGTCTATCCCCAAAACAATCACGCCGGCGCCCCCTTTTCTGCCAAATTCTGCAGACATCAGTTACACGTCATTATAACACATTTTTATGCAAAAGCAAAACGGAAACGCGGCGGTTTTCACTTAGAATTTCTTCGTGATTTTTAATAAAATGATTGCTGAAAATAAAAAATCCGTGTATACTTAATACCGATTTTTGGAAGGTACCTCTCCTTTCTGTCAAATATCTGCAGTGGTGCTAGGACATACCGCCGTTTCTATGAACAGGAGGCCCCTCTTATGCTGGAAAAAGTAAATATGAAAGAAACCGTTTTCAAAGAAGACTACAAAAAGCGAATCAAGCCGCTGCAGGCATCGCTGTCCGCACTGGACGGCCCGATGAAAGCCGCCGGTCTGCCCGTTATCATTCTGTTTGAAGGCTGGGGCAGTTCCGGAAAGGGCCGTGTGATTTCCCGCCTGATTCTCAATTTTGACCCGCGCTGGTTTACAGTCGTCAACACACAGCCGCCCACCCCGCTGGAACGCCGTGAACCGGTCATGTGGCGTCACTGGCTGACACTGCCGGAGGCCGGACAAATGTCCATTATGGACCGCTCCTGGTACCAGGAAGTCAGCATTCTCCGACTGGAGGAAGCGGTGGATGACCTGACAAACCTGCGCCATATGAACGAAATCAACAATTTCGAGCGTAACCTGACCGACAACGGATATTTAATTATTAAGTTCTTTCTCCATATTACACAGAAAGAGCAAAAGGCACGGCTGGAAAAACTGGACAGCGACAAAAACACCGAATGGCGCGTCACGCCGGATGACTGGCGCCGCTGCCGTCAGTACGACAAATACTATAGTGTCTTTGATGAAATGCTGGAGTATACCAACACCCCCTATGCGCCGTGGCACGTCATCTCCGGCATGAACGATGAAGTGCGCACGCTTGCGGTGTTTCGCACAGTAAACGACGCTGTACACAAAGCGCTGAAACTTCATGCGGAAAAGGCCGCTGTACCGCAGACCGCTTCCGGCGCCATTGACCCCGGGCTGTATCACTTGCTGACCATGCCAAAAATACAGAATGTTGACCTTTCTCCAACCTTGAAAAAGGACAAGTATAAAAAACATCTGAAAAAAGAGCAGGCGCGCCTTTCGGAACTGCACAATATCATCTACCGCAGAAAAGTGCCCGTCATAATTGTATATGAGGGCTGGGACGCCGCCGGAAAAGGCGGCAATATCAAGCGTGTTTCCGAAGCGCTGGACCCGTGCGGCTACGAAGTTGTGCCGATTGCTGCACCAAGCTGGGAAGAAAAAGGCCGACATTTTCTATGGCGTTTCTGGCGGCACCTGCCAAAGGACGGCCATATTGTTATCTTTGACCGTTCATGGTACGGCCGTGTCATGGTGGAACGCATTGAGGGATTCTGCACGCCGGAGGATTGGCAGCGTGCTTACCGCGAAATCAATGAATTCGAGCGGCAGCTGCACGACTGGGGCGCCGTCATCATCAAATTCTGGCTGCAGATAGACCCAGACGAACAGCTGCGCCGGTTTGAAGCCCGGAAGAATGACCCCACAAAACAGTGGAAAATTACAGATGAAGACTGGCGCAACCGCAAAAAATGGCCGCAGTATGAAACAGCTGCCAATGATATGTTGCAGTACACTTCCACCGACTTTGCCCCATGGCACATTATTGAAGCAGACGATAAAAAATTTGTGCGTGTAAAAACGCTGGAACTCATCAATCAGTCAATTGTAAATCGGCTGGAAAAGGATAAAAAACATCATCTCTGATTTTTCCGACAACAAAAGAGGGCCCTGCCCACAGATTTCACCATCTGTAGGCAGGACCTTCTTGATTTTCGATGTGTCAAATCTATTTGGAAGAGGCGTCACTCTGTCTTCTGAGGCGTTCCTCTTCTTTTTGATGTTTTACCGTCGTGAACAAGCGTACTGTGGAGGAAACCAGCAAAACACCCAGTGCAATTGCACCTGCAATGCCAAAGGTATGCAGACCTGTACTTAAAAACCTGCTGTTGTCACCGGAAACCGCGTACTGCATAGTGTTGTAAATGCCGCCGCCTGGCACCATGGGCAGCATGGAAACCAGTAGGAAACCTGTGACCGGTGTTTTATTCAGCCGCGCCATCACTTCCGAATAAGCCGAAACGGCGATGGAGGCCATTAGGTATTGAAACAAATCATTATGGGAAAAGCCAAATAAAAGATAAATGCACCAGCCAATCGCACCGCCAAGTGATGCCCAGACCATTCGCCAGCCTTTCAGGTGCACACACATACAGTATGCCACACAAGCAACAAAGCCATAACAGCACGGAAGCAGGAACTGCATTTGTCACACCCCCCACAGAATTCTGGAAATGACCATGACAACGCCAACTCCCAGTGCAATCGCCATGGCAACCAGCATACTTTCCACAAAACGCAGCATACCGGAAAGGTAATCAGCAGAAAGGATATCCCGCATAAAGCTGGTAATCGCGATTCCAGGAACCAAATTCATAACACCGCCGATAATCATGTGGTCAATGCTTAAACTCGGGAAAAAATGTGCCGCGCTCAAACAGATAATGCCGATGCCCGCACTTTCCAAAATGGTAGAAAAGAAAGAATTGGCATGGTATTTTAAAAAGACACCCTGCATCCAACAGACCAGCAGACCGGTCAGAGCACTGACTGCCGCATCCGCTGCACTGCCGCCATAGAAGAGTGTAAAGCCAAAGGCCACACCCGCAAATCCGAGTGTGCGCAGCCAGCGGGGACTCCCCGAAGATTTTTCTATCTCCAGCACCTGTTCTTTCAGCTTATCCAGCGGTGGCCGCACATGACAGGCATGCCGGCACAGGTCATTCAAACGGTCAACTTTTTCCAAGTCCATGCAGCGGTCTTCTATTTGGCAAATACGCGTAATAGGCACGCCGTCTGGCCGCGAAATGGTCACATTGATGCAGGTCGTCAGGGCAAAAATATTGCTGTCCGCAACGTGATAGGCCGCAAAAAAACGATGCATAGATTCCTCTGCACGGTAAATTTCTGCACCATATTTTATCAGCAGACAACCTATTTCCATGCATACTGAAACCAGTTCATTATAGTCCATCCTCGTATTCCCCCGGCCAGATTATAAATGAAGCCTTCTGCGTAGTTCCTCTCTGACTTTCCTGCCGCGAAAAATCAGCATAGCCGCCAGCATAACCGTGCTTACACCTACACACAGCAGGCTGGGCAGCGGCACCGTAATGCAGCCTGTTAAAAGCAGAACCAGCTGAATAACACCCATCAGGGCATCCACCAGCAAATACACAATCAAGCTGCCAGCCGCCACATGGAACAGGCGGCTGAGAAACACAAGTACAACCATAACACCCATGCTGACGATTGGCAGTACATAATTGATGCTCCATCCCCGCCAACCGGTAAAATAATCCCACAGGACACTCAGCAGACCGACTAAAAAGACTTCCCATACCATGGTCTTTGGGATATTCCGCTGTTTATAAAGTGCCAGCCCCAGCGTCATCCACATACAGACAACACCGCCCAGCACAAAAAGACTCCACTGCCCATGTTTGCGAAACAAAAAATTCAGCAGCAGACAGATAATACACGCCGACACACTGGAAAGCGCCAGAATGGAAATCCACAGCTTATGTTTTTTATGTTCATTGGGCAGTCTTGGGAAGCCGCTCGGCTCCGCTTCACCGTGCAGAACTGCATTGCAGAGCGGGCAGTGCTCCCGATTTCCCCGAACACTAACTTTACACTTATCACAGTATTTCAATATCATGCGCCCCCTTACCTGTTTTCTGAAAGGTTTGTGTCAACCTCCACTGGAATTCCCTCCGCTGTCAGAAAGCGGAAAAAGCAGCGCTGAATATCTGTATCCGCAAAAGCGGAAGAAAAGCTGAATGTAATTTTGTCCTCATAGGTCAAACTGCATAGCTGCATCTTTTCTGTACTGACAAAGACCGCAAACTGGCGCAGATAGGGCGCAACCTGCGGCGGCATATGGATAATGCCAACATTAGAAACCGCGCTGGTCTCTTTTCGGCTGGTGGAACGGTAGCCCACACGCATGGCAAAATCCTTACAAGACAGCGGTGAAATCCGCGCAAACGGGTTCCGGATAAGCCCTATATACTGGTTAACACGGTACTGCAGCTCCGCCGGAGAAAGGCCCTTCTGAAACTGCTGTTCCAACGTATGCAGGATATCCTGCATACTGCCGTCTCCTTTGGAAAAGTTGTAGCCAACGTCCATAACACTGAAAAAGTTGCGCGCTGAAGCGGAACGGAAATGGTTGCGCAGATTGACTGGAACAGCCAATACAACCGGCCGCTTCAGGTCCCGCACCGGCATTTCGCTGCGAATGGCACGAATCACCAGCGCGCACAGCACCATCGTCAGGCTTGTTTTGCAGCGGTGACTGTAGTCCAACAGGGCTTTGACCGGCGCCGTTCCAATGACAACATTCAAATTTCCGTCCGGCTCTTTCGTTCCATGCAGGTGCAGAGCACGGTGCACATGGCGTGTTTTCGGCTTTTTTTGATGATTCGCATACCGCTCAAAACTGTCATCCATGCTTTGTGTTTCACTGGCATCATAGTCAAGGTCCGGCAGTCCCCCCAGTTCTTTGGGGTGTACAATCTGCAAATACCGAAAAATAAGAACCCGCAGAAAGTGCATAGCACCGGTTCCGTCCGAAACAGCGTGAAACACTTCCAGATTAACATGGCATTCATAGTAAGTTACTTCAAACAGCAGCGTGTGTACGTCACGGTCATAAAGCGGCGAACACGGCGGCCGATACTCTTTTCGTGCCACGGGGCGAATATCTGATTCCTCCAAGTAATACCAAAACATGCCACGTTTCAAAATGACTTGAAAGCCTGGGAACAGCTCCAGTGTCTGCTCCAGCGCCTGCTGCAGCGGACCCGGCTGTACCAGTTCCTTCAGTTCGCAGACAAAACAAAACACCTTGGGGTCGCGGCGGCTGCTGGTACATGGAAAAATTTTCGCTGCTGTATCCAGCCGTGCCCACCGAAACTTCGAATGGCTCAAGATTCTCCCTCCTTCGCCCGCCGAACAGGTTTTCACAATTCTTGTGTGAAACTTTCAGCTGCGTTTCTCCTCCCATTGCTGTACGGAATGTTCTGTAACATCCAGAAACGCATTGATATATTGATAGGCCGTCCGCACAGGCACCGGATACCCCGGCAAAGACAAAAAGCCGTGCAGACAGTCCGGAATGCGGTGCATTTCCACCACATTGCCGGCATTTTTCAGTTTTTGGCCGTACGCTTCCCCCTCGTCCCGCAGCGGATCGAACTCCGCTGTTAAAACCAATGTTTTCGGCTGACGAGAACAGTCCGTTTCATTCAGCGGTGCAAAATACGGATTGTGCAAATCCTCATCGCTGCTTTTATACAAATCGACATAGTCTTCTACCCGCTGGGAAGTGAGCATATTGTTCCACCCATTGGTACGGATAGACACATACGGGGAAGTTTTCGGATTGTGGTCATAATGGGTGCTGGGATAAAGCAAAATTTGGCGTGCGGGGACCGTTTTTCCTTGGTCGCGCAGAACCAAAGACACCGCCGCCGCCAAATTTCCCCCAGCGGAATCGCCAATCAAGGTAATGCGGGAAGCATCTACAGAAAAAGTATCCGCGTGCAGAAAGACACTGCTGACCGCAGCCAAACAGTCCTGCAGTCCTGCCGGAAAGGGGTGTTCCGGTGCCAGACGATAATCTACGCTGATGACCTGGCAGCCCGTCAGACGAGCCATCAAAATACACACATCATTATAGGAGTCAATATCCCCCAGCACCCAACCGCCGCCATGGAAAAACAGGAGTAGGTCCCCCGGGCGGCGTTTGCTGCCGTCCGGTGTAAAAATGCGTACAGGGACCTCATGTCCTTGGCAAAAAACCACTTGATTCCAGGGGCGGTACAGTGGCTGCAGCAAAGACGGATGTGCGGCACGGTCAAACCGCCGCGCCAGTTTATAACTTTTTTTAATGTTGATTTTACTGGTATTCCTTGTCAGTGCCGAAATGGCAAAGCGCATTGGCTTTGAGAATGCCATAGTATCCTCCTTCTGCAAGGGGTGTCATTTCGTTTGGGATGCTTTTTTACAGATGATGCTTCAGCGGCTGGTCAGCCGGACGGCTGCGCAGCGGTTTCGGCAGATATTTCATCAGGTCACGGCGTACCTGCCGATGTGCTGATTCCTTTGGCACAGGCACACGTGATTTCTCCACCGGACGACTGTGCTTTTTTGCGGCGGGAACAGATGCCTTCGGAAAGTTCTGCTTTTTCGCTGCGTCAATGCCAGCAGATGCTTTACCTTTGGCCCCATTTTTGTGGACGTTCTGATGTGCTGTATGTTTCTCCGGCTTTTTGGGCGCACTGTGTTTCTGTGCAGGTGCTTTCTCCATGCGGCGATTGCGTGCCGCCTGTGCTGCAGCACGGCGTTTCACCTGCTTCTTTTGGCGCTCCTCTTTACTCATGGGCACCAGATTCTGCATGGGATACGGGTGCTCTTTAATCTCCGGCACTTTTTTCCGAATCAGCTTTTCAATCTGTTTGAAATCCGCTTTTTCATCGATGCTGCAAAAAGAAATCGCAGTGCCGCTGCTGCCGGCACGGGCTGTACGGCCAATACGGTGGACGTACGTTTCCGGTACTTCCGGAATATCAAAATTAAAGACGTGCGAAATATCCGGAATATCAATGCCGCGGGCGGCAATATCCGTTGCCACCAGCACACGCACCTGATGGCAGCGGAACTTGGTCAGCGCTGCCTGACGGGCATTCTGGCTTTTGTTTCCGTGAATGGCTGCCGCTGTAATGCCGGCACGGGTAAGGTCACGCACCACACGGTCCGCGCCGTGTTTGGTGCGGGTAAAGACCAGTGCCGAAGAAATACGCGGGTCTTTCAACGCCCAAATCAGCAGCTTGCCCTTGTTGTTTTTATCGACATAACAAACTTCCTGCGCAATGGCGTCTACTGTAGTAGAGGGCGGCGTTACACTGATTTCTATCGGGTCCTGCAGGATGCTGTCCACCAGTGAACGAATCTCTTTCGGCAAGGTAGCGCTGAACATCAGGTTCTGCCGCTGCGCGGGCAGCTGTGCAATCACCCGCTTCACGTCACGGATAAAGCCCATATCCAACATGCGGTCCGCCTCATCCAATACAAAAATCTCCAGGTGTGACAGGTCGATATAGCCCTGCCCAATCAGGTCGTTCAGCCGACCAGGCGTGGCCAGCAAAATTTCGGCGCCTTTCTTCAGCTGCTGAACCTGGGCATTCTGGCTGACACCGCCGTAAATGACACAGCAGTTTAAAGGAAGTCCCTTTCCGTACAAGCGAAAATTGTCGTAGTTTTGAATGGCCAGTTCACGGGTAGGCGTTAATACCAATGCGCGGATAGGGTGACCGGAAACCGGCGCCTGTGCCAATCTTTGCAGAATGGGCACGGCAAAAGCAGCTGTTTTTCCGGTGCCTGTCTGGGCACAGCCAAACAGGTCGCGCTTTTGCAGCACCTGCGGAATGGCTTTCTGCTGAATCGGTGTAGGTTCAGTATAACCGGTACGCTTTAAATTTTTGAGAATTTCGGGCATAATTTGCAGTGATTGAAAATCCATAGTATTCTCTTTTCGTTCTTTTTTCTGCTGATAACACGGGAAAAACAAATTTTTCTCTTTTTCCGCATTTTTACAGTATCCTGTTTAATTGAATAGATTATACCATGCTTTTGCCTGCAAGACAAACGGAATTCGCCGTGCGGACATACAAGCGGCAAAAAGACGACATGAAAAAGCCGCAGGATTTTCCCCCGCGGCCGGAAATTAAATATATTTTTTAGGCAAATTTTTCTACACCATCCGCTGTTACTCTCGCATGAATCAACGGAACCGCGGTCGGCTTCTGGCTGCTAATTACAACCGCGCTGCGGAAAAGCTCCGCAGCTGCACGGCACTTTTCGTCCGTCGCGGCATATAGGACAGCAATCGGCTCCCCGCGCTGCACACGGTCGCCGGTTTTTTTCTGCAGCACAATACCGGCGCTGTGGTCAATGGCTTCCCCTTTCTTTTCACGTCCGGCACCCAGCTCAACCGCCGTAATGCCGCACTTTTCTGTATCCATGGCGGTCATCCAGCCATCCTGTTCCGCTGCAACGGTATACGATGCTCCAGCCTTGGGGAAACGGTCCGGGTTTTCCAACACAGAAATATCTCCGCCCTGCGCGGCAGCCATTTCCTCAAATTTACGAAAGCCTGCGCCGTTGCTCATTTGTTCCCGTGCCATTTTGCGGCAGACGTCCGGTTCGCCTTTTCCGGCAAGATACAGCATATTGGCCGCCAGCTCCTGACAAACAGTCGTCAGGTCATCCGGGCCCTCGCCGTGCAGTGTCTGACAGACTTCTTTTATTTCCAGTGCATTGCCAATACATCTGCCAAGCGGACGGTCCATATCGGTAATGAGCGCAACTGTCCTGCGGCCAACGTGTTCACCAATCTGCACCATTGCCTCCGCAAGACGAATGGAGTCCTCCTTGGTTTTCATAAAGGCACCGCTGCCGGTTTTGACGTCCAGCAGAATCCGGTCCGCGCCCGCCGCTATCTTTTTACTCATAATACTGGAGGCAATCAGCGGAATAGAACTGACGGTAGCAGTTACGTCCCGCAGGGCATACATCTTTTTGTCCGCCGGCACCAGGTTTCCGGTCTGTCCGACAACACAGCAGCCCACTTCCTGTACAATCTCAAAAAAGCGTTTCTGACTCAGCGCCGTGGACAGGCCGGGAATGGACTCCAGTTTATCAATGGTGCCGCCTGTATGCCCCAAACCGCGTCCGCTCATCTTAGCAACCCGCACACCCAAAGAGGCAGCCACCGGTGCAACAATCAGGGTAGTTTTATCCCCTACACCGCCGGTGGAATGTTTATCTACCTTAATGCCCGAAATAGCAGACAGGTCCACCATATCACCGGAATGTGCCATGGCCAGTGTCAGCTGTGCGGTTTCCGCTGCTGACATGCCGCGCAGATAAATCGCCATTAGAAACGCGCTGGCCTGATAATCCGGAATGTCTCCGTTTACATAACCTGTAATAAAATACTGAATTTCTTCTTGTGTCAGTGTGCCGCCGTCGCGTTTTTTTGCGATAATATCATACATGCGCATATCAAATTTCTCCCTTTCCACGCAAACCTATTAGCCCTGCGCTTCCTGCTTTTTCAGAATTTTAATGATGCGGCTGGTGCCAAGTCTGCTGGCACCCAGCTCAATGAATTTCTGTGCATCTGCAAGGGATGCAATACCGCCCGCGGCTTTAATACGCACCTGTGGGCCAACATATTTCCGGAACAGCGCCACATCTGCAAAGGTTGCGCCGCCCTCTGAAAATCCGGTAGAGGTCTTAATAAAGTCAGCGCCGGATTCAGTCACGACTTTGCACATATGGATTTTTTCTTCTTCCGTCAAAAGGCAGGTTTCAATAATCACTTTCAGGATATGGTTGCCGCAGGCTTTGCGAAGCTGCTGAATCTCGTCCAGCACTTTGTCATACAAGCCGTCCTTTACCCAACCGATGTTGATAACCATATCGATTTCGTCCGCGCCGTTTGCCAGTGCGTCCTTCGCCTCAAAAACTTTGGCTGCTGTGGTCGTGTATCCGTTTGGAAATCCAATTACCGTACAAACCGCCATGCGGTCCCCGACATAATCTTTTGCTTGTTTCACATAGCTTGCCGGTATACACACGGAAGCCGTGTGGTAATGCATAGCGTCGTCACAGATTTTCTGAATCTGTGCCCAAGTGGCATCCTGTTTCAGCAGGGTATGGTCCACCATACTGCATATTTTTTGTGTATCCATTATAAAATCCTTCTTTCTCAATTTTCCAAAAAAGCAAAAGCGGGGCGACCACACAAGGGAGTCGTCCCGGTTTTTACATTGTTCAGCGTGTACCCTTTTCGTAGGGCAGGCCGTCTGCCTTCGGTGCTACGGAACGGCCGACAAACAGGACCAGTACCACAATGCTTAAAATATAAGGCAGCATTGCCAGCACTTCGGTTGGAATCGGCACATTCTTTAAACCAAGGAACACCGACAGCGCTTCGGCAAAGCCGAACAGCAGGCAGGCACCATAGGCACCCTGCGGTGTCCATTTGCCGAAAATCACTGCGGCCAGTGCAATAAAGCCATGGCCGCTGATAGCGGTTGGTGTAAACTGCTGGATAACGGCCAGTGTCATAGAAGCGCCGCCCAAACCGGCCAGCATACCGGAAACAAGGACACAAATGTAGCGTGTACGGTCTACGCTGATACCCAGCGTATCCGCCGCCGCCGGATGCTCACCGACAGAACGAATACGCAGACCCCACTTTGTGCGGTACAGCACAAACCACATAATCAGCATAGTTGCCAGCGCCAGCACAACCGTAATGTCAAGGTTCAGGTTCTGTGCGACGGTATTTTCCTGTGCGTCGCCCAAAATTTTCGGCAGCTTGTGCGGAACTGGCTGGCTCATAGTCGCACCGGAGAAACACAGGCGGCACAGGAACAGCGCCAGCCCGGGTCCAATCAAATTCAGCGCAATGCCAGAAATGGTCTGGTCCGCTTTAAACGTAACTGCTGCAATGGCATGAAGCAGCGCAAAAGCCGCGCCCGCAATCCCAGCCGCCAGAAACCCAATCCACGCGTTTCCAGAAAAATAGCCAACTGCCGCACCCACAAAGGCACCAACGGTCATCATGCCCTCAATACCGAGGTTGACCACGCCGGAGCGTTCGGAAATGACACCCGCCAAAGCACCAAAAATCAGCGGTGCCGAATACATCAGGGTAATTCCTACCAATAAGGAAATGTTATTTAGCATTGCGCATCCCCCTTTTCTCCAGCCGCACAGCCAGCGCCGGAACTACTTTTGTCAGGGCAACAAAGAACACAATCGTGCCAATCATAATGTTGATAATTTCACTGGGGGCACCAATGTTGGCCTGAATGGACTGGCCGCCGTACAGTAGACCGCCGAAAAGCAGGCCCGCAAAAATACAGCCGATTGGTGAGCTGCCCGCAATGAAGGCAACTGACAAACCATTAAATCCGTTGTTTTCAAAGGCGGAAAGGATAGAAATGCGGTGCGGATTTGTGCCGGTAATGGCCATGGATGCTGCCAGACCGGAAAGGGCACCGGCAATCAGCATGGTAAGCACGATATTTTTAGTGACGGAAATGCCGGCAAATTCCGCCGCGTCCCGGTTAAGACCCACAGCACGCAGTTCATAGCCGCGGGAAGAACGGTACAGCAGCAGCCATACCAGAATGGCAGCGGCAATCGCCACCAGGAAGCCAAAGTTGACGTCCGTTTTCAGCAGCACTTCCTTCAGCAGCTTATGCTGACTGAGAAAAGCGATGCCCGCGTCGCTGGTTTTCCAGTTCGGCAGCAGCATGGTATAGCTGCTGGGATTCACCGGATAAGCAGCCGTTGTGTTCGGCTGGTGGAAGACAGAGGACTGCACCGCCAGATTGGAAAGGTACAGCGCAATCCAGTTCAGCATAATGCTGGTCAGCACCTCATGAATGCCGAACTTTGCCTTCAGGAATCCCACAATGCCGCCCCAAAGCGCGCCGGCAACCATGCCGGAAATCACAACCAGCGGAATTTGAATGACCGGTGGAAAATTGCACAGATAGCCTACAATATTTGCGGTCATCGCACCCACTATGTACTGCCCTTCTGAGCCGATATTGAACAGCCCCACTTTATAGGCAAACGCCACACTCAGGGCAGTCAGCGTAATGGGGGTTGCCTTGATAATCACGTTGGAAATGTACTTTGGCCGCCCCAAAATGCCGTTGAACAGGGCACCGAAGGACGCCCCCGGGTTGTAGCCGGTTACGGCCAGCACGATGGCTGCCACGAGGAAACCGCACAAAATAGCGATAATCGTAGAGGTAATCGGCTTTTTCAGGATTTTTACTGTTCTATCCATTCAGTTTGCCTCCTGCCATCAGCAGGCCTATTGTTTTCTCGTCCACTTCGCCCTGCTTAAAACTGCCTGCAATCTGTCCCTTGTACAGAACAGAAATCGTATCAGAAACGCTCATAATCTCGTCCAGTTCCAACGACACCAAAAGAATGGCACAGCCGTGGTCCCGTTCCCGAATCAGTGTCTTATGTACATACTCGATTGCGCCGACGTCCAGTCCGCGTGTCGGCTGCACGGCAATCAGCAAATCCGGCTCGTTCGCCACTTCACGAGCGATGATAACCTTTTGTTGGTTGCCACCGGAAAGACCGCGGGCCGGTTCGTCCACACAGTCCGCCGGACGAATATCATAGTCCTTAATGAGGTCCTTTGTGTAGGACGCAATTTCACCGCGGTTGAGCAGCCCCCGGTGACAGAACGGTTCCTGATTGTACTTTTCCAGTACCATATTTTCTTTTACTGAAAAGTCCATAACCAAACCGCGGCGCTGGCGGTCCTCATGAATCGTTGCGACCTTGTGGTGCACTGTATTGTACGGTGTGGTATTCTGAATTTCCGTACCGTTTATCCGAATGGTTCCGCTTTCCGTTTTGCACAGGTTGGTAATGGCCTCTACCAGCTCTTTTTGGCCGTTGCCGTCAATGCCTGCCAAACCGACAATTTCGCCTGCGTGCACCTTTAGCGACAAATCATTGACCGCTGGCAGACCGCGTTCGTCCTTAACGTGCAGATTGTCAATTTCAAAAACTGTCTTGCCCGGTTTTGCCGGCGTCTTCTGTACCACCAACTGTACCGCATGGCCAACCATTTTGGACGCTAAGTCCTCCTCATCACAATCCGCCACATTCACGGTATCGATATACTTGCCGCGGCGAATGATGGTGCAGGTGCTGGAACTTGCCTTAATCTCTTTCAGCTTATGTGTAATAATGATAATGGTTTTGCCGTCGGCAATCAGATTGTGCAGGATTTTAATCAGGTCATCAATTTCCTGTGGTGTCAGGACAGCTGTCGGTTCGTCCAAAATCAGCAAATCGGCACCGCGGTACAGCGCCTTCAAAATTTCCACACGCTGCTGCATACCAACAGAAATGTCCTCTACTTTTGCGTCGGGGTCCACTTCCAGTCCATATTTTTTTACCAGATTTTCAACGTCTTTCCGTGCTTTTTTCATGTTCAGCACACCAAAGTGGCTGGTCGTTTCGTTGCCGAGGATAATGTTCTGTGTAACCGTAAAATTATCCACCAGCATGAAGTGTTGATGCACCATGCCGATGCCGTGGGAAATGGCCACATTAGGGCTGGTGATATCTGCCTTTTTCCCGTTCAGGTAAATCTCACCCTCATCTGCCTGGTAAAGCCCGTACAGCACATTCATCAGCGTACTTTTGCCCGCACCGTTTTCGCCCAGTAAAGAGTGAATCGTGCCTTTCTTTACATTCAGGTCCACATGGTCCAGCGCACAAAAAGTACCAAAATATTTCGTTATGCCGCGCATTTGCACAGCATACTCGCTGCTGACCTCCATTTCGTCTTACCTCCGCGTAGGATGACTGAATTCCGAAAAAGGCGGAGCGCCCAAGGAGAGCGTTCCGCCCTTACAGGGAACTCAATGAGAGTATCCCGATTTTATTCGTTCTTACAGTGTTTTCTGGAACTTCTCGTACTCTGCCTTGTTTGCCGGAGGCACGATTTTGCCGCTCTTAATGTCGGATTCGACCTTCATAGCAGCATTATAAGTAGCGTCGCCCATCAACTTATGCTCGGTCGGAATGCCAACAGCATCTTCGGTCAGGCCGTAGGTGTAGGTCTTGCCGCCGATTGCCTCGCCCTTCATGGACTTTTTGGAAACGTCCTCAACCGCGGAATGAACCAGCTTCAGTGCAGAGGTCAGGACATTGTTCGGTGCCAGGTAAGCCTGGTCACGGTCAACGCCGATAGCGTATTTGCCACTGTCTTTTGCAGCATTGATAACACCAACGCCAACACCACCGGCTGCATGGAACACAATGTCGCAGCCGCTGGAGTACATGCTGTTTGCGATTGCCTTGCCCTTGGAAGAATCGGAGAAGCTCTCTGCATACTGTGCATTGACCGTAATCTTCTTATTCAGTTCTTTTGCCGCATAGGCAACACCGGCCTTATAGCCATACTCGAACTGGTCGATGATGTTGCTGTTGATACCGCCGACAAAACCGACCTTACCGGTCTTTGTAGTCTTGCCTGCAATGTAACCGACAATGAAAGAAGGCTCCTGTGCACGGAACATAACGCCCGTCACATTTTTCGGCATGCTGGAAGCATCATAGCCGTTATCAGCGATGGCATAATTGATATCCGGATTTGCCTTAGCTGCTGTGCTAATAGCCTTTGCCATAGCGAAACCGATGCCCCAGATAAGCTTTGCGTCATCGTCAGCAGCCTTGTCCAGGTTGGTGGCATAGTCGCTTTCCTGCTTGGATTCCATGTAGTTGATATCCGCACTGGCTTCTTTCTTCAGGTTCTGCAGGCCCTCCCAAGAAGATTGGTTGAAGGACTGGTCGTTGACTCCGCCGGTATCGGTAACCATGCGAATCTTATAGCCCTTTGCGCTGCCTGCTGCGCCGGAAGTGCTGGCTGCAGATGCGGCACCGCCCGCTGCTGCAGAAGAACCGGAACTTGCGGCACCACCGCAGCCTGCTGCCGAAACAGCTACGGCGCCGGCTAGAACAGCGGCCAGCAGTTTGTTCATTTTTTTCATTTTTTCTTCCTCCTGTAAAAACAGATGAGATAAAAGATTTTATGCAAACCCGCACGGATACACGGCACACTGCCGTACTGCAGGCTGTACAGCAAAATAAAAGTTCCAAGTCAGCCTAAAATCTGTGTTAAGCGGGAAGTGCCGGTAATCTTCTGCGGCACATCAAAAGCGTCCAGAATGGTTGCGCCAATATCCGCAAAAGTCGGCAGGGTACCCAAATTTGCGCCCGCCTTCACTTTTGGTCCAGCAATCATCCACGGCGTATATTCGCGGGAATGGTCGGTGCTGGGCGTGCTGGGGTCACAGCCGTGGTCAGCGGTGAACATCAAAAGGTCGTCCGGTCCCATATTCTCCAGCAGTCCCGGAATCGCTTTATCCACAGCAGTCAAGCCTTTGGCATAGCCCTCCACGTCGTTGCGGTGACCATACAGCATATCAAAGTCCACCAGATTGACAAAGCAGAGGCCGTTAAAGTCACGCTTTGTCAAAGCAAGCGTTTTCTCCAAGCCGTCATCATTTCCGGTTGTGCGGGTAAATTCCGTAATGCCGCAGCCCGCAAAAATGTCATTAATCTTGCCGACCGCTATGACGTCTTTGCCTGCGTCCGAAAGCTGGTCCAGCATGGTAACTTCCGGCGGCCGGAGGGAAAAATCGTGGCGGCGGGTTGTGCGGGTGTAATTCGGCCATGTGCCGATATACGGCCTTGCAATGACGCGGCCAACGCTGTTCTCTCCTGTTAAAATCTTACGGGCAATTTCACAGTCTTTATAAAGCTCTTCCACCGGAACAATATCCTCATGGGCAGCCACCTGAAACACACTGTCCGCTGAGGTATATACAATGAGGGCACCCGTGCGCTGCTGCTCCTGTCCGTAGTCCTTAATCACTTCTGTACCGGAATACGGCCGGTTGCACAGCACGCCGCGTCCGGTCCGGCGGCTGAACTCTTCCAGCAGGTCCAGCGGAAAACCATTGGGGTAGGTTGGCATCGGCTTTGTAGAGTTAATGCCTGCTATTTCCCAGTGACCAATCGTTGTGTCTTTGCCTTTTGAAACCTCTGTCATGCGTGCGAACGCACCGGTGGGATTTTCCGCCGCGGGGCGGCAGGAAACACCATCGATGTTAAAAAGGCCCAGTTTCTGCATATTAGGCATGGAGAAAGAAGGGCTGGTGGCAGCTGCTGCCAACGTATTGCTGCCCTCATCTCCGTACACGTTGGCGTCCGGCATTTCGCCGATGCCAACACTATCCAGTACAATTAAAAAAATGCGTTTCAAATCTGCATAGTACCTCCCTGTCAATGGATATGCAGAACTCCCCGGGTGAGTGAGTCTCTGCCTTTCTCTGCAACGACAATATTATAATACTTTTTGTATGTTTTTTCTATCCCTTTTTAACAAAAGTATGTGAAAACGTTCTTTTCCTGTCACAAAGACGTGTTTTTTCCGCTTCTTTGGTTTCTCTCTCTTTATATATTGGTATGGGAAAATACTGCAGCAATGAATTTTGAAAATGCGGGAAAGCTTTTTTGTTAGGCAAAAGGTCTCCGTTCCCTTGTTAAGCGACGCCATTCTGATATCAGTTTATCAAGCTGCCTTTCTAAATTCCGGCTAACGAAAATCCCTTTTTCAGCAAATAAATATCTCTTCTGCACAAATATTTTGCAGGCTGAACTCACATGTTTGTGCATCTGGGAATTCTTATCAAGTGCCGTATGCTTGCAATTCCCCTACCTCAGAAGTATAATATGCGATGTAGCGTGTTGAGTACGAAAGAGTGAGAATGAACAATCGAATGGAGGAAATGTTATGAAGAATGCGCAAAAAGTCGTTGCTCTGCTTCTTGCGGGTACCCTGGCCGTTTCCATGGCTGCCTGCGGCAGCAGCGCAGGCGGCACTGCTGCTTCCGGGGCTGCTTCCGGAACCTCTGCTGCATCTACCAAAAATTTATACCCTGGCACTCCTGACAAGGACATGGTCACCGTAAACCTTCGTGCCGAGCCCCCAGAGCTGAACACTGTTCAGACACAGGATGTTGCCTCTTCCGATATTCTGCGTATGGTTATGTCCGGCCTGACACGGCTGGACAAAAACAACAAGCCGGAGCCGGATATGGCTACCCAGTGGGAAGTCAGCGCGGACAAAAAGACCTACACCTTCCACCTGCGGCAGGACGCAAAATGGAGCAATGGCGACAAGGTCACCGCAAAAAACTTCATCTACGCATGGGAACAGTGCATGGACCAGTCCAACGCCGCACCCTATGCTTTCATCGTGTACACAAACATCAAAAACGGCCGGGCTTACTTTGATGCCACCAAGACACCGGCCACAAAGCGCACCGCTGCCGAAAAGGCAAAGGTCGCAGCTGCTGAGAAGAACCTCGGCTGCAAAGCAAAGGACGACTACACCATTGAGCTGACCTTTGAAAACCCGCTGCCTTACGCCCTGCAGATGATGGCCTTTACCGCTTATATGCCTTTGAACCAGAAGGCTTATGAGTCCATCGGCGCTGACAAGTACGCCAAGGACGCAACGAAAATCGTCACCAACGGTGCATATAAGCTGACCGAGTGGACACATGACGACCACATCATCGTAACCAAGAACCCTGATTTCTGGGATGCGAAGAACAACCAGATTAACAAAGTAAAGTATGTTATGATTAAGGACGCTAACTCCAACATCAACTCCTTCAAGGCTGGCCAGGTTGACTGCATCAACGTCAACGGTGACCAGCTGGACGCCCTGAAGACTCAGGGCCAGCCGATTGAAAGCTATGTTTCTGGTGCGAACTGGTATTTCCAGTACAACACCAAGAAGAAGGGCCTCGACAACGCCAAGATTCGCAAGGCTCTGGGCGAAGCAATCGACGTCAACAGCCTTGTAAAGAACGTTCTGCGCGACAACTCCGTCGCTGCTGACGGTCTGGTACCGACCAACATCAGTGGTGCCAACGGCAAAAACTATGCAAATGGCCGCGAAAAGCTGGTCGGCTTTAACGCTGCAGATGCAAAAAAGCTCTTTGAAGAGGGCCTGAAAGAAGCCGGCCTGACAAAGGATACCTTTAAGCTGTCCCTGATTACAGACGATACTTCCGGCGCACAAAAGCAGGCTGCTTTCTATCAGGAGCAGTGGAAGTCTGTATTGGGCATCAACGTGGAACTGAAGCCGATGGCTTTTAAATCCCGTCTTTCCGCTATGAACAACCACAACTTCGATATGGTCTTTGCTGGCTGGTCCCCGGACTACAACGATGCTATGACTTATCTGGATATGTGGACAACCGGCAACGGCAACAATAACGGCCAATATTCCAGCAAAGAATACGACAGCCTGATTACAAAAGCTACCAAAGAAGCTGACGAAGCAAAGCGTCAGGATTACCTGCGCCAGGCAGAAAAGCTGGTCTGTTCCACCGACTGCGCTATCTACCCGCTGTACTTTGAAACCGTTCCGTATGTCGTTTCCTCGAAGCTTACCGGCATGACCCGTTCCGGCTTCCAGGAATTCGACTTTACGGACGGCGCAAAAATCGTTGGCTAATTTCTGTATACACACGCTGCGTATTTAAGATTCCCAGTAAAAGAACGAACGATAACAGACAGGCAACTGCGCTTGTTTCAGTGCAGCTGTCTGTCTGTTTTTCTTTGTCGTCACGCAAAAGTATACCTTCAAAAGAGAACAAAGTGTGTCGGGAAAATGTTGCTAATGTGGATTTTGGCTTGCAATATGCCGCTTTTTGCAGTATTATATGCAAGTAGTCTTTTTCTAAAATTCATATCTTGTTTTATGGGTATAAGGAGCGGAAAATGGTTTTTATACAAACCGGACAGTGTCCTCTCCCTGCCCAGCTGCAGCGGTACCGGAGCTTTCTGAAAGCGGCCGCTGCGGTTTTCCGCCACGCTTTATGAAAAGGGACAATGCTGAAGCAGTTTCCTGCAAACAGTTTCGGTATTTCACTCTATTGTGTCTATCTGCAAATAGAGCCATGGTCACCGTGGCTCTATTTGCTTATGAAAGGTGCAAAAGACAAACCGCCTTTTGCACCTTTCATAAGCAGGGGAAACCTTTTCCCCTGCGGATATTTTCAGGCTGCAGACGCCTCATGACCACTGGGTTCACGAAAATCTGCAAACACTATACTATTGCAGCGCTGTACCGCACGGGCAAATGGCTGCCACGGGAAGCGGGACGCTCTTGGCCCCCCCCTTGTGCCCAGACGGAAAAGGAATGCTGCTAATTCAAAGGAGTTGATTTCGCTTGCCAAAACAGGTTTCGTACATACTGAAACGAGTGGTATACTCCCTGATCACGATTTTCGTGCTCATCGCTGTCACTTTTATTCTGATGCATCTAATCCCCGGCGACCCATTCGTCGGTGCTAAGGCCATCCCCCCCGAAACCAAAGCGGCCATGAACGCAAAATATGGCCTGGACAAGCCGCTATTCACACAGTTCATTTTATACGTTGCCAACATTTTCCACGGTGATTTCGGCATTTCCCTGGCAGACAAACGCCCGGTTGCCGATGTTATTGGGCAGGCGTTCCCTGTTTCACTGGACCTTGGCATTCGTTCCCTGATTTTTGCCTTTGTTATCGGCCTGCTGCTGGGCATTGTCGCGGCAGTTCACCGCGGCAAAGCCGGAGATACCATTGCCATGCTGGTGGCGCTGATTGGTGTTTCGGTCCCGTCCTTTATCATCGGTGCTCTTTTGCAGTATTTCCTCGGCCTTAAGCTCTTTGAGGCAACTGGAATGTGTGTATTCGCCATTATGGGCTGGGACTCCGTCAATGCTAAAATTCTACCCGCTCTTGCCCTTGCGTTTGGCTCTATGGCTACCATCAGCCGATTGATGCGTACCAGTATGCTGGACGTACTTGGGCAGGACTACATTAAGACAGCAAAAGCAAAAGGCCTTTCCCGCAGCCAGATTATTTGGCGGCATTCCGTACGCAACGCGATTATGCCGGTGGTCACCGTTATGGGCCCGCTGGTCGCTGCTGTACTGACCGGTGCCTTCGTGGTGGAAAACATCTTCACCATTCCCGGCCTGGGCAAATATTTTGTTTCCTGCGTACAGACTAACGACTACACCATGATTTCCGGCACAACCATGTTCTACGGTGCATTCCTTGTGTTTGCAAACCTAATTGTTGATATTATTTACTGCCTGATTGACCCACGCGTCAAACTGACTGGCGGAAAGGAGTGAGAAGGACACGATGGCTAAAAAACAAACTGCACCACAGCCTGCGGCCGCTTTAAAGTATGACCTTTCCGGTCATATTGATGAGCAGGCATTTGAACTGGTTGGAACGGATTCCACTAATATGGAAGCAATCGCGCGGCCTTCTATCAGCTTTGGCAAAGATGCTTTTAACCGTCTGCGCCGCAGCCCAACCGCCGTGGTTTGCATGATTATTTTGATATTATTGATTTTGGGTGCTATTTTCCTGCCCGTATTTAGCGCCTTTAGTGTATCTCAGCAGAATGTGGCCTTTGCGAACCAGCATCCCATGTCAATTGATACAGTTACCCATAACCTGCATATCTTCGGCACAGATGCACTGGGCCGTGATATTTGGGTGCGTACCTGGGCTGGTGCCCGTGTTTCGCTGACTGTTGCCTTCGCCGTTGCTTTGATTGATTGTGCGGTAGGTGTCGTATACGGCGGCATTTCCGGATATTTTGGCGGTGCTGTCGACAACGTGATGATGCGTATTGTCGAAATCATCAGCGGCATTCCTTATTTGATTATCGTTATGCTTCTGATGATTGTTATGGACCGTGGCCTTGGCAGCATTATCATTGCCTACTCCATTACCGGGTGGACCGGTATGGCACGTCTGGTACGAGGACAAGTTATCAGCCTGAATGAACAGGAATTTCTAATTGCCGCAAAGGCAATGGGCGCAAAGCCAAACCGCATTATCGGCAAACACCTGGTTCCAAACATTTTAAGCGTGATTATTGTCAACGTTACACTGGATATCCCGAACATCATCTTTACAGAAGCGTTCCTGTCCATGCTGGGTCTGGGCATTGCACCGCCAAACTCTTCCTGGGGCATTTTGGCCAACGACGGCATTGCTGTATTCCAGCAGTATCCGTTTGAGCTGGTCGTTCCCGCCCTCTTCATCTGCGTCACAATGCTTTCGTTCAACCTGCTGGGTGACCAGCTGCGTGACGCCTTCGACCCGAAGCTGAGGAGGTAAGGAAATGGAACAAATACTGGATGTTAAAAATTTACATGTTTCTTTTGATACTTATGCTGGTGAAGTCCATGCCGTGCGCGGTGTTACCCTGCACGTCAACGCCGGTGAAATTCTTGCCATCGTCGGTGAATCCGGCTGCGGCAAAAGTGTAACGGCACAGACCATTATGAAACTGAACCCTATGCCGCCGGCCCGTATTAAGGAAGGCAGCATCAGCCTGTGCGGCAAAGATATTGTCGCAGCAAGCGAAAAGGAAATGCAGAATATCCGCGGCGCACTGGTCAGCATGATTTTCCAGGACCCGATGACCTGCATGAACCCGACCATGCGTGTGGGCAAGCAGCTGACAGAAACACTGCGCAAACACAAGCATCTTTCTAAAGCGGAGTGTAAAGAAGAAGCTATTAAGCTTCTGAAAATGGTGCAGATTCCAAACGCAGAAGAACGCGCTATGCAGTATCCGCATGAATTCTCCGGTGGTATGCGTCAGCGTGCCATGATTGCTATGGCGCTCTCCTGCAATCCAAAACTGCTGATTGCCGACGAACCCACTACGGCTTTGGACGTAACCATTCAGGCACAGATTATGCAGCTGATGGGTAAAATCCGGGAGGAACTCGGAACCGCCATTATTTTGATTACGCATGACCTTGGCGTTGTTGCCAATTTGGCTGACCGCGTTTCCGTTATGTATGCCGGCAAGATTGTAGAAAACGGCTCTTCGAAGGATATCTTTTACAATCATAAGCACCCTTACACTTCTGCCCTGCTGCGCAGTCTGCCAACTGTTGACACCGACCGCAGCAAGGCATTGGTCAGCATTCCCGGCACACCGCCGGACTTGTTTGCACCGCCAAAGGGCTGTGCATTTGCCAGCCGCTGCAAATATTGTATGCACATTTGCCGTGAACAGCAGCCGCCGGAATTTACCGTTGGTGAAAACCATACCGCTTCCTGCTGGCGTCTACACCCAGATTTCCCGGGCGACAAAGCGGAACCGTCTGCTGCTCCGGCAGCGGATACCGCCGCAAAGAAGGGGGCTGACAAGTAATGGCAAAAGAAAAGCTGATTGAGCTTGACCATATCTCCAAACACTTCCAGATAAGCAAAAAAGAAACACTGGTTGCTGTCAACGACATCACCATGGATATCTACAAAGGTGAAACACTGGGTGTCGTCGGTGAATCCGGCTGCGGCAAGTCCACTCTGGGCCGCGTTGTCATGGGCATTTATCACCCAACAAAAGGCACCATCAAATATCGTGGAAAGCCGGTTGACCTAAAGCGTACCAAGGACCGCTTTGCCTACTCGGAAAAAGCGCAGATTATTTTCCAGGACCCGTATGCTTCGCTGGACCCCCGTATGACCGTCGGCACGATTATTTCCGAAGGCATGGAAATTCACAATATGTATGACGCTCAAAAACGCCAGGAGCGTGTCTATGAGCTTCTGGAAACGGTTGGTCTGAACCGTGAACACGCCAACCGTTTTCCGCATGAATTCAGCGGTGGCCAGCGGCAGCGTATTGGCATTGCCCGTGCGCTGGCCATTGAACCGGAGTTCATCGTCTGTGACGAACCGATTTCCGCACTGGATGTTTCTATTCAAAGCCAGATTATTAACCTGCTGAAGGACCTGCAGAAAAAGCTTGGCCTAACTTATATGTTCATCGCCCATGACCTGAACATTGTCAAATACATTTCCGACCGAATCGCCGTTATGTATCTTGGCAATCTGCTGGAACTGGCCGACAGTGATGAAATTTATGCGCATACGCTGCATCCGTACAGCCAGGCTCTGCTGGCAGCTGTTCCAATTCCGGACCCGGACAAGGAAGCGCAGAAAAAGACACAGATTCTGCGCGGTGAAGTCCCAAGCCCCATCAATCCAAAACCGGGCTGCCCGTTTGCAAGCCGCTGTCCTTATGCAGATGATGTCTGCCGCAGCAAATCTCCAAAGCTGCAGGAAATACGCCCGAATCATTTTGTCGCGTGCCATAAGGTACAGCCTGAATAAGTCATTTCTTTTATCTTCTGTTCCAATATTAAAAAGAGCAGCGAAAGCCGTATGAAAATGGTTTTCGCTGCTCTTTTTATATAAATTGGTCGGCTGTCTTGGCCTACTTTTATACGGACTTTGCTTTATCGGAGCAGGCCTTCATGGCGTCCATAACGCAGCCACGCAGGCCTTTTTCCTCCAGTACACGCACGGCCGCTATGGTCGTTCCGGCCGGCGAGCACACCATGTCCTTCAATTCGCCCGGATGCTTGCCGGTTTCCAGCACCATTTTTGCGCTGCCCAAAACGGACTGTGCCGCAAATGTATACGCCTGACTGCGCGGCATTCCGTCCGCCACCGCGGCGTCCGCCATCGCCTCAATAAACAGAAACACATAAGCGGGAGAACTGCCACTGACAGCCACCACAGCATCCATCAGATTTTCCGGAATGACTTCTGCCTTGCCAAAGCTGCGCAAAACCTGCAGTGCAGTATCCAAAAGCTCCGGTGTCACATATTCGTTGGGGCTGGCTGCCGTAATGCCCTCCCCCACCATGGCAGGTGTATTCGGCATAGTCCGGACAATCGGGATTGGGCCGCTGAACTGCTCCGCAAGCCATGAAAGTGTTTTGCCCGGCGCAATGGTGATAATCAGCTTGCTGGAATCGACACAGCCGCGAATCTCCCGGATAATTTTCTCGTAGTACTGCGGCTTAACCGCCAGTACCAAAATGTCCGCCACCTGTGCCACTGCTGCATTTTTCTGCTGTGTGCAAACGCCGTACTGTGCTTTGGCTTTTTCCAGTGTGGCGTCCGTCTTTGCCGAGACAGTAATGTCTGCCGGTGCACATAGGCCGTTTTTCAGAATGCCGGCAATCATTGCCTTTGCCATATTGCCGCAGCCGATAAACCCGATTTTCATATGTCTTGCTCCTTTTCCCGCGCCGCGTAAACGCGTCCGCATTTTCTCAATTCTATTCTGTTTCTATTGTAAACGGATTGCGAAAAAAGAGCAAGTTCCGCCAAAAGTGTCCGGCTGCATTTTTCCCTTCGGTATGCTATAATAAAAATGATTAAACCGCAGGAGGGAAAATTGATTTGTATCGCATTTTCATTGTAGAAGACGACGCAATTATTGCGTCCGCTATTGCAAAGCACCTGGAAACATGGGATCTGCAGTGCGCCACTGTACAAGATTTTCAGCACGTGACTGAGGCATTTGTCAAGACCGCTCCGCAGCTAGTGCTGATGGATATTTCTCTGCCCTTTTACAACGGCTATCACTGGTGCCAGGAAATTCGGCGCATTTCCAAAGTGCCGATTATCTTTCTCTCTTCCGCTTCTGACAATATGAATATTGTCATGGCCATGAATATGGGCGGAGATGATTTTATTGCAAAGCCTTTTGACTTGAATGTGCTGACGGCCAAAATACAGGCTGTACTGCGTCGCACATATGATTTTGGTGCACCGGCAGACCTGATTGAAAACGGTGGCGCTATCCTGAATCTGTCAGACAGCACGCTGTCCTATCAGGACCAAAAACTTTCCCTAACCAAAAATGAGCTGAAAATCCTGCAGGCACTGATGGAAAAGAAAGGCCGTGTCGTCCGCCGTGATGACCTGATGACACGCCTATGGGAAACGGACAGCTATGTAGACGAAAATACGCTGACGGTCAACATCAACCGTCTGCGTAAGCAACTGGAAAAAATAGGCCTTAAAAACTTTATTCTGACGAAGAAAGGCCTTGGGTATATGGTGACCGTATGAAACTGTTTTTTTCGTATCTGCAAATGCACCACAAATCTCTGCTGTTGGTAGAAACCGCGGCACTTATTTTTATCGCTGTGTTCTTTTTGTATAACCTGCCGCTGCAGGCGGTCGGTTATGCTTGTCTGCTGTCCGCTGTGGCTGGTGCGCTGATTGCACTGGTTGATTTTCTGCATTTCCGCCAGAAGCACTTTTGGCTGCAAAAGTTACAGAAACAGGTTATGTTCGGTCTGGACATTCTGCCGGAACCGCGCACTTTGATGGAAAAAGATTATCAAGACCTTCTGAAATCCCTGTTTGCCTATATGTCCATGCAGACAACCACATATGACCAGAAGCACCGGGATATGCTGGACTACTGCACGCTGTGGGCACACCAGATTAAAACACCGATTTCTGCCATGCACATTCTGCTGCAGTCCGACCAAAGTGAAGACCATGACGCCCTGTGTGACAGCCTGTTTCACATGGAAGAATACGTTAATATGATTCTATCCTACATTCGTTTGGGCAGTGACAGTACGGACTTTGTTATCAAATTCTGTTCTTTGGACCGCATTGTCCGCAGTGCTGTGCACAAATACGCCCCGCTGTTTATCCGTCAGAAAATTGCCCTGCATTATCAGCCCATCTCCTGCCAGATACTGACCGATGAAAAATGGCTTTCCTTTGTCATTGAACAGGTCTTGTCCAATTCTCTGAAATACACACACGCAGGCTCGGTCAGCATTTATCTGGAACAGCCCGCTACCCTGGTCATCGCCGACACCGGCATCGGCATTGCACCGGAAGACCTGCCGCGTATCGGGCAGAAAGGCTTTACCGGCTGCAACGGCCGCATGGATAAAAAATCGACCGGCATTGGGCTGTACCTATGCCGCTGTGTCCTAAAAAAGCTCTCTCATACGTTTGCCATTACATCAACCGTTGGGAAAGGCACAACCGTAAAAATCGGCCTTGCAAGCAAAAACCTTCCTATTGAATAAATCTTGCGCTGATATGACAGGCAATCTTACAGGAATGTAAGGTTGCGGCACAAAGTGTAAGCTATTTCTATGGCAGCAGTTCCTCCTGTTCTGTTATACTTGGTATATCAACAGAGCAGGAGGAATTTTGATTATGTCATTCTTAGAAGTCAGCAACCTGAAAAAAATATATACAACCCGCCTGGGTGGCACCCATGTACAGGCACTACGCGACGTCACTTTTTCGGTGGAACGCGGTGAGTATGTTGCAGTAATGGGTGAAAGCGGCAGTGGTAAAACCACGCTGCTGAATATCCTTGCAGCACTGGACACACCCACTTCTGGCAAGGTTGTGCTGGACGGCAAAAACACAGCCGAGCTGCGGGAAAGGGAACTTTCCGCCTATCGCCGTGACAATCTCGGCTTTGTGTTCCAGGACTTTAACCTGCTGGACAACTTCAATCTGCAGGACAATATTTTTCTGCCGCTCGTCCTAGCAGGGAAAAAATATCCGGAAATGAAAAAGCGGCTGGACCCCATTGCAAAGAAACTGGGCATTTCTGACCTGCTGCAGAAGTTCCCCTATGAAGTTTCCGGCGGTCAGAAACAGCGTGCCGCAGTAGCCCGCGCAATCATCACCAACCCAAAACTGCTGCTAGCTGACGAGCCGACCGGTGCACTGGACTCCCGCTCCGCCGATTCACTGATGCAGATTTTTGACCACCTAAACGCCAGTGGCCAGACGATTGTGATGGTAACACACAGCGTGCGTGCCGCAAGCCATGCCCAGCGTGTTCTCTTCATCCGTGACGGCGAAGTGTTCCACCAACTGTACCGTGGTGAACATACCACGGAGGAAATGTTTTCCCTGATCTCCAACACTGCAACGCTGATTGCAACAGGCGGTGAGAAAAATGGGTAAGAATTTCTACATGAAGCTCGGTGCGCAGAATCTGCGTCTAAACAGTAAATTCTACATTCCGTACTTAGTTGCCAGTTCATTTACCGCGGCGATGTTCTACATTATGTCTTTCCTTGCTAACAACCGCGGCGTTGCAACAATTCATAGCACATGTACTATGATGCTGCAGTTTGGCACCGTCATCATCGGCATTTTTTCGGTGATTATCCTATTTTATATCAACAGTTTCCTAATGAAGCGCCGGCAGAAAGAACTGGGCCTTTACAATGTGCTGGGTATGGAAAAGCGCCATATTGGCCGCATCCTTGGCTGGGAAACCATATATGCGTATCTGATCACCATGGGCGGCGGCATCGGCGGCGGCATTCTGTTAAGTAAGTTGTTCCTGCTTATCCTCTGCAAAGTGACCAGCCTAAGCAGTTCCATTGAGTTTTATGTTGACCCAAACAGTATGCTGCTGACTGCCCTGCTTTTCGGTGCTGTTTTCCTTGTGATTTTAATTGTCAATCGTCTGCGTATTCATATTCTGCATCCGGTGGAACTGCTGCGCGGCGGCAATGTCGGCGAAAAAGAGCCAAAGGCAAACTGGGTGCTGGCAATTATCGGTCTCGTCTTAACCGGCATCGGCTATTATATTGCCCTGACAACGGAAAGCCCGATTGCGGCGATTAGCTTGTTCTTCGTTGCGGTCGTTCTTGTCATTATCGGCACCTATTTCCTGTTCACTTCCGGTATTGTTGCCCTGCTGAAGCTGCTGAAGAAAAATAAAAACTTTTACTATAAGCCCAATCATTTTGTTTCCGTTTCTGGACTAATTTACCGGATGAAGCAGAACGCAGCCGGCCTTGCCAGCATCTGTGTATTGGCGACCATGGTCATGGTCATGGTTTCCACAACCATTTCCCTGAATATTGGCGCTGACAACTGCATTGCAACACAGTGCCCGCAGGACTTCTGTCTTTCCATATCAGATGCAAACAACACCGCAGCAGATACTCTGCCGGCCTTTGTAAAAAAGATAGCCACCGAAAAAGGGCTGTCCGTGAAAAACCAAAGCAGCGGCCGCAGTTTGAACGTCATGGCAAAGGGCACCGCAAACGGAATTTTTAGCTTTACCAGAATTAACGATACCAATATATCCTCCAGCACTTTCTTCACTTTCCTAACCGAAACCGATTATGACGCCTCATCCGGCAAAAAGCTGAACCTTGCCGATGATGAAGTGGCTGTGCATACCTTTTACGGCAATCTACCGGACACTTTCCAGCTGAACGGGAAAACGTACCGTGTAAAAACCCGCCTGCAGACCGCTTCCCTCGGCCAAGATATGTCCGCTTTTATAGCGAATTCTCATACTGTCATTGTAAAAGATGAAAAGGTGCTGAACACGATTTATCAGGCGTACAAAGCCTATATACAGAAAAAACCGAGCGGCAGCCCCAATGCCTATGAATATCAGTATCTGCTGAACTTCGACACCGGCGGCACACAGGCGCAACAACTGGCGCTGCTCCATGAGCTGACGGGCAGCATCCCAAGCAATATCCGGACGAGCAGCAACGGCTCCATGCGGATTTCTGTACACAGCCGAGCGGATATGACCATATCCTACCGCGATATGTGCGGTGGACTGCTTTTCCTCGGCATCTTCCTGAGTGTGCTGTTCCTAATGGCCACTGTTCTCATCATTTACTACAAACAGATTTCCGAAGGCTATGACGATGTGGAACGCTTCGGCATCATGCGCAAAGTTGGAATGAGCACCGCAGAAGTAAAGAAAGCCATTCACAGCCAGGTCCTGATTGTTTTCTTCCTGCCGCTTCTCATTGCATGCATTCACATGGCTGCGTCCTTCAAGTACATGACAAAGCTGTTGGCGTGCCTGCAGCTGCAAAACGTGCCGCTGTTTGCCACATGTACGCTGTGCACCATTGCGGTTTTTGCAGCCGTTTATGTTATGGTCTATGCCATTACCACACGTACTTACTATAAAATCGTTTCGCCGCGGCAAAAATAAGATTATAACTTTTTTCTCCTACTGCTCCATATAAAAAAGTCCTCTGTCATTTCTGGCAGGGGACTTTCATTTTATCCTTTTTTTTGCGGCACACGCTTTTCCGCCGCACCACGCCGCGGTTCCGGTTTTCTGCTGTTTTTCTGGTACAGCAGCAATAGTCCCTGCAGCATAAGGGTATCATCCAAAATAATCTTATGCTTACACTCTGCGATAATAATCGGTGCCACACCGCCGGTGGCCACTACGGTTGCCTTCGTGCCGATTTCCTCCTCGGCACGGTCAATCAGACCGTCAACCATGGCTGCATGGCCATACACTGCACCAGAACGCATACAGTCCTTTGTATTATTGCCGATAAGTTTCGACGGTGCCTCCAAGTCCACATGGGAAAGCTGGCTCGCATGGTTTGCCAGCGCATTCATGGAAATGACCGGTCCGGGAATAATCATGCCGCCGATGTAGTTGCCCTTTTTGTCAATGACCGAAAGCGTTGTGGCGGTACCCATATCAAACACAAAAATTGGTTTGGGGTACTTTGCACTTGCGGCCACCGCGTCCACAACCAAGTCAGCACCCAGTGCGGCTGGATTTTCCATCAGGATATTAAGTCCTGTTTTCAGCCCGGAGCTAACAATGAGTGCCGTTTTGCCGGTTACCAGACAAATTGCCTGCTGCAGCGGCAGCGAAAGCGGCGGCACTACTGAGGAGATGATTGCACCTTCAATCGCGTGCCGGTCCACTCCATGCAGAGAAAACAGGCTGCGAATCATCAGTGCATATTCATCGCTGGTCTTTTTTACGTCGGTCGAAAGCCTAGCTGTAAAATAGGTTCTTTTGCTATCCAAACACCCTAATACAATATTGGTGTTTCCTACATCGATTGCAATAATCATGAAAATGCAGCCTTTCTTTTTGCAAAAAGCGCACACGAGAAACCCTGCCCGCCGTGCGCTTCTTTACCTTTATTGGATATTTTTTCTATTCAAGTATTCTTTCCAGCAGCTGGCGTGTTGCCGTGCCTGCCAGAGGACTGGGTAAACCGAAGCAGCACTTTACCCAGTGCCGCTACCAAAATGCCCGCGGCAATCGCTTCAATGACGCCGTTAAAACTGACAACACCCATAATAATGCCCGGAACTGCTTCCGGTGCAATGCCCTTTGCCGCCGCATAAGCGTCACGGAACAGGAAATAAATAAGCCCCATAACAAATACGGTATTGGTCAGTGCACCAACTACGCCGCTGACCGCCAGCGACGCCACATGCTTGTCCCGTCCTTTCAGCATCTTTTCCATGCCGCAGTACACGTAATACGGGAAAATGCCAACCAGAATACGAGGCAAGAAGCAGATGAGCAGTGCCACTGGTGTGCCGTGGGTCGTGCCCGGCAGCGGAATAAACGGTGAAAATGTAAAGGAGGTAATCGCTGGCATAAAGGTATTATTGATTAAACTGGTCATACCAAAAAGGGCACCCAAAAAAGCGCCATACCGCGGCCCTAACAGGATAGAACCCAATATGACTGGGATGTGTATAATGGTCAGTTTAATAAACGGCAGCGGGATAAATCCCAGCGGCGTCAAGCCCATAACCAGCGTAATCGCCGCAAAAAGGGCCGCCAACACAAATTTGTAGTACTTTGCATTTTTCTTCATTCTGAATAAAAACCTCCTGCTACCGCTCTTCTTTCAGATGCAGTGCAATATTTTAAGACAGGTTACATTATACCAGAAAGTCCGCTAAAATCAAGCGTTTTCGGCATATTTGTTACAAAAATCACAATATGCAGTTGCATTTCTGTCTGGTCTTCCTGTATAATAACAGAAGCAGACAAAACAAGATTTTTCGTGCTGCAAACGCATTCTGTGTAAAGAAAGAAGTCATTGAAAAATGCTGTTACAGAATAAAACCATCCTGCTGGGCGTAACCGGCAGCATTGCAGCCTACAAGGCCGCCGCCCTTGCCAGCCGCCTGACACAACAGGGCGCCTGTGTACACACACTGCTGACGAAAAACGGCGCGCAGTTCGTCACGCCGGTCACCTTTGAGGGTGTCACCGGACAAAAATGCGTGGTGGACACCTTCGACCGCACCTTTCAGTATAGTGTAGAGCACGTGGCATTGGCAAAACAGGCAGATTTGGTCCTCATTGCTCCAGCCACCGCAAACAGTATTGCCAAACTGGCAAACGGCCTTGCTGATGATATGCTGACAACAACCGTGCTGGCCTGCCGCTGTCCTAAAATGATTGCACCGGCCATGAATACCGGTATGTATGAAAATCCTGTGACACAGGACAACCTGCAAAATCTGCGCCACTATGGCTGGACTGTCATAGAGCCCGCCTGCGGGCGGCTGGCCTGCGGTGACACTGGCGCCGGGAAATTTCCGGAGCCGGCGGACATTTTGGAGGAAGTTCTGCAGGTGCTAGCCGAAGAAAAGGACATGGCAGGTGTGCGCGTATTGGTGACCGCCGGCCCGACACAGGAGCCGCTGGACCCTGTCCGTTTTCTGACAAATCATTCCACTGGAAAAATGGGATACGAGCTGGCGCGGAATGCCTCCCGCCGCGGCGCCGAAGTAACACTGGTAACGGGTCCCACAAACCTGACACCGCCGCCGTTTGTCAAAACGGTTTCGGTGCGCTCTGCTGCGGAAATGTTTGATGCCGTGACAGCCGCCGCCCCGCGGCAGGATATGCTGGCGTTTGCCGCGGCGGTCGCAGACTATCGGCCCGCAAAAACAGCTGCTGATAAAATTAAAAAAAATGGCAGCGACCTGACTTCTCTGCCGCTGTGCGCCACACAGGATATTCTGCAGTATGTCGGTGTGCATCGTCGGCCCGGTCAGCTTCTGTGCGGGTTTTCCATGGAAACGCGTGATTTGGTGGAAAATTCCCGCAAAAAGCTCGACAAAAAGCATGCGGACTTAATTGCCGCAAATAATTTAAAGGTTTCCGGCGCCGGTTTTGGCACTGACACCAATGTAATGACACTCATTACCCGCGAATTTACAGAAGAGCTGCCGCTTTTGAGCAAATATGAAACGGCCGGCAGAATCTGGTCCACTCTTCTGCAAATGCGCTGCACATAAAAGCAGCTTTCCCGTACAGACTATTGCCATACCCAAAATAAAAGAGGTGTGTGACAATGACAAAACTGCAATGCTCTGTCTGCGACTGCAGCAACAACAGTGATAACTGCTGCTGCCGCCCTGACATCATGGTCAGCGGCAAATGTGCCTGCGGCCACGAACAAACCAGCTGTGCCGATTTTGAAAAGAAGGACAGCTCCGGCAGTGCGCAGAACAGCCGCGGCTGCTCTATCCCCAACCCTCAGATGCACGTTCGCTGTGAAGCTGAAAAGTGCGTTTACAACCAGCACGGTGACTGCTCTGCTGAGAATGTAGATGTCAGCAGCTGCGACAGCCAGACAACCTGCAAATCTGATACAGAGTGCAAAACTTTCAAAATGAAATAAGCCGAACAATCCTTCAAAAAGGCGGTTCTTCCTGTGCTTTCCGTATAGGGCGAACCGTCTTTTTTTATTGCCGTAAAATGATATTTTACGCGTGCAGCTGGGATAGGACCTTTCCCACAGACGCGTGAATGACCAAATTGGCTGCCTTATCCGCATCTGTTTTGGATTTATTGATAAGCACCAGCCGGTCGCCCCTATAATAACGGATAAGTCCCGCCGCTGGATACACAACCAGAGAAGTGCCGGCAATAATCAGCATATCCGCCTGCATAATGGCCTGTACAGCACCCTCAATGACTGCTTCATTTAAAGATTCCTCATACAAAACCACATCCGGTTTAATGACACCGCCGCAGGAGCAGTGTGGTACACCGCTGCTGTGCAGCATCGTTTCAACCGAACAGCCTTTATGGCAGCGCTGACAGTAGTTGCGCAGCACGCTTCCATGCAGTTCAAAAACGTTTTTGCTGCCGGCAGCCTGATGCAGACCATCGATATTTTGTGTAACGACCGCAGAAAGCTTTCCTGCCTTTTCCAGCTCGGCCAGCTTTTTGTGTGCCGCGTTCGGCTGTGCATTCGGGTACAGCATTTTATCGCGATAAAAATCAAAGAATTCTTCCGGATGCCGTTCAAAAAAAGTATGGCTCAGCATGGTTTCCGGCGGATATTTGTATTTCTGCTGGTACAATCCGTCCGTACTGCGAAAGTCCGGAATACCGCTTTCAGTAGAGACACCTGCTCCGCCAAAAAAGACAACCCGGCTGCTTTTGTCCAGCATTTCCTGCAATGCTTTCACTGAATCCATTTTCGGCCCTTCTTTCTGTCATTTCCTTCATTCTACCGCTTTTGGAGACGGCACACAAGGGTTCTTTTCTGCTATAACAGTCCGAATACGGCCAAGAAAAATTTTCATTTTCTCTTGACTCGCATGGTGCACTTGTAGTGTAACGTTTTTAATCAGTTATACTTTTCATACTTTTATGATTTAGATGTTTACTTTACACGAAAACATATAACATTATATAAAGCAATTGACAATGTTGCCCATACTTATTATACTGAACATAAACGGTATAGGTTGCGCGTGCCGCATGAAAACAGGCGGATGCAAAAAACTATACAGTATGAAATCATCCGAAATTTCATTTGCAAAAAGGAGGTTTCCTATATGTTCTATCAGACAACAAACGAGCAGGAAGCACTGCGCACAAAGGTACGGTCTTTTGCCGAAAGTGACATCAAGCCGCAGGCTTTTCTGCTAGACAAAGGGAATACTTTTCCAAAAGAAACAGTTAAAAAAATGGCCGAGCTTGGCTTGATGGGACTGCCCTATGACACCCGCTTCGGTGGCGCTGGACTGGACATGGTCTGCTATGCCATTGCTGTGGAAGAACTTTCCCGCGTGGATGGCGGTGTCGGTATTATTCTTTCTGCGCACACCTCCCTGGGAACCTGGCCCATTGACGCCTTTGGCACAGAATCACAGAAACAAAAGTATTTGGTTCCGCTGTGCCGCGGTGACAAATTGGGCGCTTTTGGGCTGACAGAACAAAACGCCGGCAGCGATGCGGCTGGAATGGAAATGACCGCTGTACGGCACGGCGACTATTATATCCTAAATGGCAGTAAAATTTTTATTACCAACGGCGGTGAAGCCGATACTTACGTTGTCTTTGCCGTCACACAGCCCGGAAACGGTGTGCACGGCATTTCCGCTTTTATTGTAGAAAAAGGCTGGGAAGGCCTTACATTCGGAGAGCATTATGACAAAATGGGCATTCGCTCCTCCGCTACCTGTGAACTGCACTTTCAAAATGTAAAAGTGCCGAAGGAAAATCTGCTGGGCAAGGAAGGCGAAGGCTTTTCCATTGCCATGAAGACACTGGACGGCGGTCGCATCGGCATTGCCGCACAGGCATTGGGCATTGCTCAAGGTGCATACGAAGCGGCACTGGACTACGCAAAAGAGCGGGTACAGTTTGGCAAACCAATTTGTCAGCAGCAGTCCATTGCATTTAAGCTGGCGGATATGGCCACCAAGCTCCGTGCGTCCCGTCTGCTTGTCTACAGTGCTGCTGAGCTGAAACAAAGCCACGCTGACTACAGTAAAGAGGCAGCCATGGCAAAGCAGTTTGCCTCTGACGCGGCACTGGAAATCACCAATGACGCACTGCAAATTTTCGGCGGCAGCGGTTACTTAAAAGGTATGGACGTCGAGCGGTTCTACCGTGACGCGAAAATCACCTCCATATATGAAGGCACCAATGAAATTCAGCGTATGGTCATTGCTTCCCATATTCTTAGTACGGCAAAGAAAGAACCTCCGGCGGAAAAGAAGCTGACTGCTGCCCAGCGGCTGCTTGCCCGCGCCGCGAAATATGCACAGCCTGTGCAGACAGCTGGCACCCGCAAGTGCATTCTCCTGAAAAAAGGCACCGCAGAAGAACGTGTGGATTCGCTGGTAAAAAATCTGCGGCAGGAAGGCATTGACTTCACCGTTGGAATGCCAATAGATACACCGATAGCAAAAGCCGACCGTGTGGTCAGTGCCGGTTTGGGCATTGGTGCTCGGGAAAATATGAAGCTAATCGAAGATTTGGCCAAAGCAGCTGGTGCCGCCGTTGGTTCTTCTCGCCCTGTTGCCGAGTCGCTGAAATATGTACCGATTGACCGTTTTATCGGCATTTCCGGTCAAAAATTCCACGGCAGTTTGTATATTGCCTGCGGTATTTCCGGTGCCGGTCAACATTTAAAGGGCATTCAGGACGCCACTCTTGTAGTTGCCATCAATACAGATGAAGACGCCAATATCTTTAAAAACTGTGACTATGGTATTGTAGGCGACATAAAAGAAATCCTGCCTCTGCTGACCAAAGCACTGGATACCGGCGCACCCAAAAAGCCAGAAGCTCCTTTGCCGAAGGCGGCGCCCGCACCGGCACCCGCTCCCCGCAAGATTTACGTCTGCAGCGGCTGCGGTTACGAATACGACCCCGCCAAGGGGGACCCGGAGAGCGGTATCCTGCCCGGCACGCCGTTTGAGGACCTGCCCGCCGGCTGGACCTGCCCCTACTGCGGAGCCACAAAAGAAGAATTCATTGAAACAGTCGTTTAATTGGATACGATATAAGGAGGTCTTTCCACGATGTATTGCTTTCGAAAAGTGACAGACGACCTGTATTGGGTCGGTGCAGATGACCATCGTCTTGCCCTGTTTGAAAATATCCACCCACTGTACCACGGCATTTCCTATAACTCCTACCTGCTGCTGGACGAAAAAACGGTCCTGTTTGATACCGTGGACTGGGCCGTTGGCCGTCAGTTTATGGAAAATGTCCGTGCTGTCCTGCGCAACAGGCCACTGGACTATCTGGTTATCAATCATGTGGAACCGGACCATGCTGCGTCGATTGAGGAAGTTCTGCTTCGCTGGCCAAACGTAAAGATTATTACATCCCCCAAGGCTGTGCTGCTTCTGCATCAGTTTGGCTGCCCGATTGACGGCTGTTCTGTGGAGCAGGTAAAGGAAGGCGACACCCGCTGTTTCGGAAAGCACACCGTCACGTTTGTCAACGCACCCATGGTGCACTGGCCGGAAGTGATGGTGACCTATGACCAAACCAACGGTGTTCTGTTCTCTGCCGATGCCTTTGGTTCCTTCCATGCATTGGACGGCAAGCTGTTTGCCGATGAGGTGGATTTTGACCATGAATGGCTGGATGAAGCACGCCGCTATTACACAAATATTGTCGGAAAATACGGTCCACAGGTACAGTCACTGCTGAAAAAAGCCGACACACTAGACATTAAGATGATTTGCCCGCTGCACGGTCTGGTCTGGCGCAAAGACATTGGATATTTTCTGGATAAATATATGCACTGGAGCACCTATGAGCCGGAAGAAAAAGGCGTGATGATTGTTTATGCCTCTATGTATGGCAATACAGGAACCGCTGCGGAGATTTTGGCCGCCAAGCTTGCCGAGCGCGGTGTGACGAACACGCGCCTATACGACGTTTCCAGCACACACGTTTCCTATCTTATCTCTGACCTATTTAAATACAGTCATTTGGTACTGGCAAGCGTTACCTACAATCTGGGGATCTTTCCACCCATGCACAACTTTCTAATGGACATGAAGGCCCTGAACCTGCAGAACCGCACCTGTGCTATCATAGAAAACGGCTCCTGGGCCTGCCGCTGCGGCAGCCTGATGCGCACCTGCCTGTCCGAAATGAAGCATATGCGAGTACTGGAAGACGGCGTCGTAATGGCTTCGTCTCTGCATGAGCAGGACCTGCCGGAACTGGATACACTGGCTGACAGCCTTACTGCCTCTCTCAAAGAATAATCGCTAACGCATACAAAAAGGTGCTTTCCCCTGTTACGGAGGAAAGCACCTCTTATTGTCTATCACATCAAAGTTCCAGCGACAGACCCAGTTCTTTTATTTTGTCGCGCAGACCGAGAAAATCCGAAAAGGCGTCCTCTTTTTTGCGCGGGTCACGCAGCAGTGCCGCCGGATGCAGCGTGGCCATCATCCAAATGCCGCCTTTTTGTATCCACTGGCCGTGCTGTCGGGTAATTTTTATTTTGGGGTCCATAATCCGCATAGCGGCAATGCGTCCCAGGCAAACGATAATCTTCGGCCGCAGCAGGCGTGTCTGCTCCCGCAGCCAGCCAATGCACTGTTCCTGCTCCTCCGGCAGCGGGTCACGGTTCTTTGGTGGACGGCACTTTATTATATTGGCAATATAAATATTTTTATGCCGGTCCAAATCAATGGCATCCAGATATTTGTCCAGCAGCTGACCGCTGCGCCCAACAAAAGGTTTCCCCTGCAGGTCCTCCTGCTCACCAGGGCCCTCGCCGATAAATAGGACCTTTGCCTGCGGATTTCCTTCCCCAAAGACCAAATTGGTACGCGTTTTGCCCAGCGCGCAGCGTTCACAGCCGCGGCAGGCCTCCTCCAGCTGTTGCCAGTCTTGATACATATTCTTTCCCCCTGTCGCAGCTGAAAGCTGCTTCCTAATTATACTTTTTAGTATAACGCAATCAGGAAAATGTGTAAACATGCAAAACGCTTTTGCCTTTTCTTCGATAACCTAGGAGGCCCTCTCTTTTGAGAAGGCCTCCTCTGCTTTATATTTGCTTTTAAAAATCGACGGGCGAACCATAATAGCAGGCTGTCAATAGCTTTTCCATGTCCTCCTGACTTGGCTGGCGGGGATTGGTGCCGGTGCAGGCGTCGCTGATGGCAAGCTCCGCCACATGATGCAGCTTTTCCTGGAACTCATCCTCCGGCACCATGCCATTTTCATAGTCTTTCAGGGCGTGCGGAATGTGCAGCAATTCATTATAACTGTCAATTTTTCTGCACAGTGCCTGCACAAGGCCCTCTCCGCTGCCGGTAAGTCCCGCTGTGCGGGCAATCGTCGCATAGCGTTCCCGTGCTTCCGGCACTTTTGCATTGTACTGAATCACCTTCGGCAGGTACATGGCGTTGGCACAGCCGTGCACAACATGGCCGTTCCGATAGGCTGCGCCGGTCTTATGCGCCATAGAGTGGACAATTCCCAGCAGAGCATTAGAAAAGGCCATGCCGGCAAGGCACTGTGCATAGTGCATTTGCTCACGAGCTGTCTTGTCACCCTTGCAGGAGGACGGCAAATACTCAAAAACCATTTGAATCGCCTGTAAAGCCAGCGGGTCCGTAAACGGTGAATGCAGGGTGGAAACATAGGCTTCCACTGCGTGTGTCAGTGCGTCCATGCCTGTATAAGCGGTTAGCTTCGGCGGCATAGTTTCCGCCAGCTCCGGGTCAATAATTGCCACATCCGGCGTGATATTAAAATCTGCCAGCGGATATTTAATGCCCTTCTGATAATCGGTAATAACCGAAAAGGCGGTCACTTCAGTAGCTGTTCCGGAAGTGGATGGAATCGCCAAAAAGTGGGCCTTTCGGCGCAGAGTCGGAAAGCTGAACGGCTGCAATAAATCTTCAAACTTTGTTTCGGGATATTCATAAAACACCCACATCGCCTTTGCCGCATCAATAGGGGAACCGCCGCCCATTGCCACAATCCAGTCCGGCTGAAAGTCCTGCATGGTTTTCACACCGCGCAGCACCGTTTCCACGGACGGGTCCGGCTCCACGCCCTCAATTAAACACGTTTCAATATCGGCTTCTTTCAGGTTCTGCAAAACGCGGTCCAAAAAACCGAAGCGCTTCATGGAGCCGCCCCCGATAACAACAGCGGCCTTTTTGCCGGAAAGTTTCTTCAGTTCCTCCAGCGCCCCATGGCCGTAATAAATATCTCTGGGAAGTGTAAAACGCATATTATTTCCTCCTGTCGGCCGTCCCCTACGCAAAGATACGGCCTTTGTTAAGGATTGTTTGCAAAACTTTCCAAAATATGTGTGCAGCAGAGGAACGGTCCATTTTGGACATAAAAAATTGCTGCCCAACGGGCAGCACCAAAGTTTTTTCTTCGGTCAGATGAAAAACATATAATTGCCTTGACTGCGGGCCGCTTCTTCCTGCAGGTCCACAAGCGTAATGCCAGCCAGCACTTCTTCCACTGCTTTTTGCAGACGAGCAGCGACCAAATCCAGCGCCGCTTCCGCGTCCTGTGCATCCGGCCCCAGTGTTTTTCCGGGCCGCTCAAACAGGGCGCTGTCCGTTGCCCGCAGAATGTCCAGCACCCGTATCTGCTCTGGCCGGCAGCTCAGGCGGTAGCCGCCCTGCGCTCCTTTGATAGAAACGACCAGCTGAGAACGCTTCAGAAGTGAAAATACCTGCTCCAAATAAATGTGAGAAATTCCAAGGTCTGCGGACAACCGTGTAACATTTACGATGGTGTCGCTTCCGGCCTGTGCCATACGCAGAAGCGCCGCAATGGCATAGCGTCCTTTTGCAGAAATGCGCATACGACTCCTCCCCTCTATATATTACTATTTCACTACGGTTAATATATTATACAGGATTTTCATATTTGTCAATCATCTTTCCCGCCGATGGTCAATCTTCATTCGGCGTTTTCTCCTGCTGGCGTACGGCTTTATAACAAAAGCAAAGCATTCCTACCACCATGACAGCCGGAAAAGCCGTCGCAGCAAGCAGGCCCTGCCGCAGGCCAAACTCACCGGAACCAAACAGGCCGGTCAGCCATGGGCCCGCGGAACAGCCAATATCGCCGAATACCGCCAAAAGTCCGAACATAGAAGTTCCGCCGTGCGGAAACGAATGAGAAGAAAGTGAATACATTCCCGGCCACATTAGTGACACAGTAAAGCCGCACAGCGCACAGCCCATCAGTGACAGCAGCGGCAGCCGTGCCAGCGCCATCAACACATAACAGCCAGCACAGGAAACACTACACCACAGCAGCACCTGATGCAGGTTCCATTTATCCCCGTACAGGCCATACAGCAGACGTCCCATTCCCTCCAGCAGGGCAAACAGGCAGGGCCCAAGCAGGTCGCCTGTCATTTTTGGCACACCAAGCCCACGCTCAGCGAACAGAGAAGACCACTGGCTCATAGAAAGTTCCGCCGCGCCGGCACACAGCATCAGCACCAAACACAATAGGTACAGCCGGGAATGCAGCAGACTGCTGATGGGCGTTTTCTCTTCCGGCGGAAGTGCCGGTGCCAGCGGCACCCGCAGAAAGCGAATCAAATTGACCGCTGGAATCACTGCCCAACAGATGGGCAGCAGGTACCACTGGCTGCTTCCCAGAAAATGCAGTGCCAGTGTCGTACCGGCAATCACTGCGACCTGCCCCCAACAGTAAAAAGAATGCAGCATACTCATAGAGGAAGACTTGTGCTCACCTGGCAGCGAATCCAAAATCGGACTGACCAGGTCCTCTATCAGGCCGCTGCCCATGCCGCAGCAGACCACAGAAAAGGCGATTCCGCCAAACGGAGAAACCACACGCGGTAAAATACCCATCAGGACCAAACCGCCCGCCGCCAGCAGGTGCGAACCCGTCAGGCAGCGGCGCATACCAATTCGGTCGACAAAAAAGACAGAAAAAATATCCATACATAGCTGTGTCCCAAAATTCAGAACAATCAACTGACTAAGCTGCGCAAAATTCAGGTGATAACTGTCTTGAAACACGGTGAAAAGCAGCGGCGTAAGGCTGTTAATAATCCCCTGGGTAAGATACCCGGAGTAACAGGCCCTTTTTGTTTGCCGCCAGGACCCTTGCATAGGCTTCCCTCCTTCCATAATAAGTATTATACCATATTATTGAAGGCGGTGCCGTTTTGTTACCTTAGAAAATAAAGAAGAGTGGATAAAATTCTATCTTTCCGCAAGTAGCAGACAGCAGAAACAGCCGACAAACTCCGGCCGTTTCTGCTGTCTGCTGTGCGGAAAATTATTTATTTTATTCCAAATTGTTTTGTACCAGCTTGCTTGCCTCGGTCAGGGAACAGCCATGTTCCCGCGCAATGCGTGCCAAATCCTCGTACTCTACTTTTTGGCGATGGACGCCCCAGCCCGTTGCCGCTTTCACGTGCACAGGACCATACACAGTATTGGCGGCCCGCTCCGTACGAGACAGCGTACAGCGGCGGCACAGTGTTTCCCTCACCCCCAGCGTTGTCGTATATTCAAACAGCAAATGTATCATTTCGCTGCGCATTTCCGGACGGCACAGGCAGGTCAGCAGCACCGCAGAGCGGTTTTTCTTCATTCCGATGGCTGTTGTATAGACGTCAAGCGCACCGCCTGCCAGCAGACGTTCCTGGGCAAAACCGAGTGCTTCCGGTGTCATATCATCTAAATTGCAGCGAAGCTCCAGCACTTCTTCCTTGCTGTCCGCCGCTTCACCCAGCATGGCACGCACACAGTTTGCCTGTGAAAAGTCTTTTGTGCCCATGCCGCAGCCAATTTTACTGACCTGCATAACTGGCATATCGCCAAAATCGTTGACGAAGTATTTCAGCAGGGCTGCTCCAGTTGGAGTACACAGTTCCCCTTGTACACTGCCTCCGTATATCGGAATGCCACGCAGCAAAAACGCGGTTGCCGGTGCCGGGACCGGCAGAATGCCGTGTGCACAGTGTACCTCCCCACTGCCAACGTGCACTGGTGACGCTGTAACATGGTCCGGCGCCAGCATATGCATCAGCAGACAGACGCCTGTAATGTCCGCTACCGCGTCCATCATGCCAACCTCATGGAAATGGATCTCACTAACCGGCTGACCATGCGCATGGCTTTCCGCCTCTGCCAGCAGGTCATATACTGCCAGCACGTCTTTTTTAACCGCCGCCGGCAGGTTCAGCCCATTTATCATTTCCTGAATTTCCTGCAGCCTGGTATGATGATGATGTTCTTCCTGTGAGCAGTGTGTGGCCGGTGTACTGCCTGCCGGAACATCTTCTGTTTTTTCCTCTTCACCATGAATGGTTACCCGCATATGAGTGCCGGTAATCCCGCACTTTTCGGCTGGAACAGCTTCCACATGTACACCGGGCAGCCGCAGGCTGTTCATCTTGTCCAGAAACTTCCGCGGCTCCGGCAGCAGTTCCAGCAAAGAAGCCACAAGCATATCTCCCGCCGCACCCATTGTGCACTCCAAATACAGTGTTTTCATTTGTGTCCTCCCATATGATTTATCATACTGGCAAGATAGCCTGCACCAAAACCGTTGTCAATATTGACAACACTGACACCGCTTGCACAGGAGTTCAGCATAGACAGCAGTGCAGAAAGTCCGCCAAAAGACGCCCCGTAGCCAACACTGGTAGGCACGGCAATAACTGGGCAATCCGCAAGACCGCCAATCACGCTTGCCAGTGCCCCCTCCATACCGGCAACAGCGACAATGACATACGCGCTCATAATTTCATCCAAATGTGCCAGCAGTCTGTGCAGTCCGGCAACGCCGACATCATATAAACGGTCAACATGGTTTCCAAGGACCTCAGCTGTCAGAGCCGCTTCTTCTGCAACCGGCATATCGCTGGTCCCACCAGTTGCCACAAGCACGGTGCCCGTTCCGTCTGGTTCCGGTAGTTCCCCAAGGTAGCCGATACGGCTCATTTCGTCATAATGCAGAGGAAGCGTCTGGCTTAAAATTTCCGCTTTTTCTTTGTCTAGGCGGGTAATCAGAATGTTTTTCTGCCCCGCTTTCAGCATTGCCTCAGAAATGCCGGCAATCTGCTCCGTTGTCTTTCCGGCCCCGTAAATGACTTCTGCGATTCCCTGCCGCAGACCGCGGTGATGGTCCAACTTGGCAAATCCCAAGTCCTCAAACGGTTCCATTTTCAACTGCAGCATGGCTTCATCCACACTCATGCTGCAGTTTTGGACATCATGTAAAATGCTTTGTATCTTTTCTTTGTCCAAAAGTCTCACCTTCCCGCGAGGTCCAGCAGGACAGTCTGAAAATATGGATTCAGCTGCCGGCGAATATCCGCTCGCTTCTGTACCGCACGCGTCATCTGGTCCTGCGGGAACTGCAGGCGGGCAGCGTCCGCATACAGACGGACACGAAAATCTGTAAAGCCAAGTTTAAACAGCGCATTTTCAGCCCCCTCCACGCGCCGCAGCAGTTCGGCTGTAATCTGCCGGCCGGCCGGAAAGCGAGTTGCCATGCATGCATATGCCGGCTTGTTCCAAGTGAAAAGTCCCGCTTCCCTAGAAAGCTCCCGAATCTCCGGCTTCGTCAGTCCACACGCCCGCAGCGGGGAACAAACGGAAAGTTCCTGCAGTGCCTTCATGCCCGGACGGTCCGCTACCTGATCCGAAGCGTTTGTGCCGTCTATCAGCAGCGGGCAGCCGTCCGCTTTTGCCCGCTCTTTCAGCACTGTAAACAAAGACTTCTTACAGTAATAACAGCGGTTCTTCGGATTGTCCGTTACCTCCGACCGGGAAAGCAGGTCCAAATGCAGCACCGTAAGCGGTACGTTCAGCTGCTGTGCCAGCCGCTCAGCATCGTCCACCTCAAACTGGGGCTGAAATGCCGTTTTTATAAAATATGGGTGTACTTCCGCACCCGCCTGCACGGCCGCGTACAGCAGATAGGAAGAATCGGTTCCCCCGGAATAGGCCAGCGCGCACTTGGGATGTTCCTTGAAGAACTGCTGCAGTTTCCTGCTTCCGTCTTGTTCCGTCTTTGTTTGCTCGTCAATCATTTGTAACTCCGCCTTTCTTTTTTGCAGTGATTCAGCGGATGCAAAGAGCTGCTTTTTCGTATTCCGCGGCCGCATAAAGCAAAAAAACCATACCCGTTTCTGCGGATATGGCAACCTTCCTGGTTACACACGTGATGAAAAAGCAATTCTTTCTTTTCCATGGAAACGGCTTCTGCCATTTGCAGCTGATTCTTTCAGCTATCTGCGAGTATAGCATTTTGTTGCGGTTTTGTCAATAAAATTTACAGAACAGATCACAAATTCCTGTATAAATTCACCGATTTTAAAGAAGGTCTTTTCGCTGCTCCTGCTTGTGTTTTCCTGCAATCCATGCTATGATTTTATTGTACTGTAGTATGTAAATAAAATAAAAAGCCGTTTCTGACGCCAAAACAAAATTGAGGCGAAAGCAGGGCATTGCTACTCGGAACGATAGCCATATCCTGCACACTGGAGGATATGGCTATTGTTAAAACAAGGAGTACGACAGGACATGACAAATCGGGAGCGAATTGATAATCTAAACCAAAAAAAAGCACTGCCGCGGACAGCATGGGTCACACTTCTGTCCACCTTTACGGCGGAAGACCAGGAATATGCGCGCACGCTTGCCCAGACACTTGCCGTCCAAAAATTTGGGAAACAGATTTTTTACCGCGGCATTATCGAATTCACAAATATCTGTAAAAATGACTGCATTTACTGTGGCATCCGGCGCTCCAACACGGCCGTTTCCCGCTACCGCCTGACCAAAGAGGACATTCTCGCCTGCTGTGCGGCGGGGTACGAATATGGGTACCGCACCTTTGTCCTGCAGGGCGGCGAGGACGTCTACTTTAATGACGACCGTATGACAGATATTGTCAGCAGCATTCATAGTGCTTACCCTGACTGTGCCATTACGCTTTCGCTGGGAGAACGCAGCCGTGAAAGCTACCAGAAGCTTTTTGACGCGGGTGCCGACCGCTATCTGCTGCGCCATGAAACGGCCAATAAAGCCCACTACGGCAAGCTGCACCCTGCACAGATGTCCTTTGACCACCGAATGCAGTGCCTGCGGGAACTCAAAGAAATTGGCTACCAAACCGGCTGCGGCATGATGATTGGCTCTCCATACCAAACTGCAGAAGACCTTGCGGAGGATATGGCATTTCTTTATGACTTTCAGCCGGAAATGGTGGGTATGGGACCGTTCATTCCTCACAAGGACACGCCGTTCCGTGACTATCCGGCGGGCCGGCTGGACTTGTGCCTGTTTTTGCTGAGCCTTACTCGTCTGATGCTGCCGGACGTCCTGCTGCCCGCCACAACAGCGCTTGGCACCATTCACCCACAGGGTCGAGAACTTGGCATTCTCTCCGGTGCCAACGTCATTATGCCGAACCTCTCTCCCACTTCTGTGCGGAAGCAATATATGCTTTACAACAATAAAATCTGTACCGATGAGGGCAGCGGACAGTGCCGTTTCTGCCTTGGCAGACGGTTTTCATCCATCGGTTATCAAACTGTTGTTTCCCGCGGCGATTATCAAAAGCAATAAAAGGAGCTGCCTTTTGTGGGCAGCTCCTTTTATTTTATATTGGTTGCAATCAGCGGCAGATACAAAGAAAGGCCGTACACAGAAACACGTTCTGCTGTACAGCCTTTGCCTTGATGTGAGTGTCCTTATGGCGTTTATTCAAAAAGGCGGCGGCGGTAAAATGTACGTCCACCGCACCAGCAATGGTAAGCATATTCCGCAGTACACTTGCGGAGCGTACAGCAAAACCTCCGTTGGTACGCGCTGCCCCACCCAGCACCGCATTAACGCCTAGGTTGTGACAACCCTCATTTCCGATACGCTCCGCGCTATCGCGGACTACTCCAAAAATGACCAGCCCGAGTTTATTAAGGCTATGCAGAAAACGCAAGGCCAACGGAGCACAAAAACGATATGAGGACCAAAATCAAGGCGGTGAAAAAGGCCGTTCTACGCGCCGAGGATACGGCAAAAGGGGAATTTATCCCTGTTGGTAGCCTGCCTTAGGGAACCACAAATAGCCGCAAATCACCCCCCATGCCGCCACCCTGCACGTTCTTTGTAATTAAAATGCTTCAAAGTAAATGTAAATTTTATACTCCCCCATTGACATAGATGTTTATTTGCGATATACTAAACGCGTATTAAACGTGTTTAGTATGGAGGGAGCTTTTTGTGGAAAACGAGAGCGTAAAAGAACAGCTTATTCAAGCAACTGTCAAGTTGCTGCTTGAAACAAATGATGCAAGCAAAATAACGGCACGGCAAATTGCATCAGAGTCCAAAGCAAATTTAGGAATGATAAACTATTACTTCACCTCTAAAGATGCACTTGTGCATACCGCAGTCAATCGTCTGATAGAAGAAAGAGGAATTCAGTTAAAGGAGATTATGAACGGCGATACCCCATCCAAGCAAAAACTAATTGATTTCTTAATAAAATTGTCTGATATAACCATTGAGTATTCACAATTTACCAAGGCAACGATTCCTTATACTTTGTTGAAACGTGAGATTGAGGAACCATACTATATTCTTCCGATGATTAAGGATTGCTTTGGTGACAGGAAATCAGAAACAGAGTGCAGAATTATTGCTTATCAACTAACGTCATTTTCTCAAGTGGTTTTTTATCGGTCAACTGATTTTAAGAAATATACCGGCATCGACATTATGGATAAAGTACAAAGAGATGCTTTGTTTCATTCACTTATCAACATTTTCGGTCTTTAAGGAGAACTAATTATTATGAAAAGTATGGGTATTATTTCAATTCTTTTGATTGCGTGTGCAATGCTATGTGGACTTTGGATGAAATTCGGTCCTGGCGAAAAAGACGCAAGTTTTCATGGGTTACTTTCGATTGGAACACTTGTGTTTTGCCTTGTAACAATCATTCTTTTTATGTTTAAAAGATAGGAATCAATCTGGAGGTGTGCCATGAACGTAGATGATATGTCAGTTATCCAAGAGCCAGACGCACAGACACAGAGCCGATAACCAATGAGAATGATACTCGTGGTTGTCGGCTCTTTTTCGTAGAAGGATTGCCATGTTTTCAATGCTTTCAAAAACTGTCCAATTGAAAAAGGACTATATTATCACAATTTGCCTGTAATGCGGTAACTTTTTGTTACGGCCAAATACAAAAATACAGCTATGCCCGATTGAGATTTAATGAATTTCAGTCGGGCATAGCTACATATATAGACCCTCGTTGCCGTTCCCCCATTCAGACCCAAAAATCCGAATGGAGGAACGGTTATGGAGATAACCATAAAAATTGACGGATAAGTTCTGTCCGTAGAAGTATCCGTTAAGGTCTATGAATATCTTGACCAAGCCAAGCACAAACAGCGCCGCCATTGGGACGGACGCGAGTTTGACGAATACATTGCCGCCTATGAGTGCAGCCAGAGCTACTACGAAACACCGGAGGATTGGTTCTATCGGAAAGAAGCCATGCATGGAAATTCAATGCCAACGTTTTCCACTTTTTACTCTGGACGGACTAAGCTATTCTGATATTGGGAAGCGGTACGAAAGAAGTGTAAAGATTTTTTTTGAAAACACGGCTCCACAGAACATAAGTTTTAGGGCTAACCAAGTGAAGGACATTTGCCCTATCACATAAACAAACGAGGCAGACAGTTTTAAGCTGTCTGGAGGTTTGCCGTATGCCCACCATCAATCCGCGCAAGCATTATCCGTTTCTCAATGAGGACTGTTTCGTTGAGGTCAGCGACGAAGTTACCGAAGCCTTTCTTTTAAGCTACTCGTCAGGAAAACGATTACCACCAAAGGACATATCGGCACAAAGCCTACTATTCTCTGGACCACAGCGACGGTATATGGTAATTTTTCGCTGGGCAAGTTGAATATATCATGTAAAGGAGCATATTCCTTTCCACAAATCTGCCGTTTAATAAAACGACATCATTCATAGACGTGGAATTACGGCTGAAGAGCGGAAAGGCTATTAGTAGAGCTGGAACATATAAAATTATGCAAAAAACATGCTTAGCTTACTATTGATTTCTTTGAGCGATAATACTATAATTATGTTAATCTTCCATAATTAAATAGGCATTTTCCCTAAAATCAAGCCAAAAATTATTTAATTTAAATCGGGTGTACTCCTGAAAATGTGGCACACTGATAAATGCCGCAAATCTGGATTACCATAATAGATCCTTTTAAAGGAGGTCAAATTTATGAATAGTCCCGAAAAAAGCAAAAAGTATCTGCTTGGCACGGACGAGTCACAGCAATGGATGAAAAAGTATTTTTTCAATCCAAGAGGTATCGGCTTCCTTGAACCCGGTTTGGATGCATTGGACAGTGCAGCGCTAAGTGCCTACAACATTGCCAAATCGTCCTATCAGATTCATCCTGAGGTTTTCAACATGGAATACCTATCTAAAACCCTTTCAATTAGTAAGGACGAAATCATCAAACGGATGAAGCGAATGTATCAGGATCGCCTGATTATGTTCGTGATGAATCCGGCTGTTCAGGTCAGCGGTTGGGGCTTGTATTATTGGATCGTAAAGCTGCACGATGGCACTTCTCCGGAAACAAAAGAAAAATTGGCCAACTGGTTTCAGAATAAAGATGATATCTGCACAGGGTATCAGACAAAAGGCGACTTTGATTTCTTCAACGGCAATCATATGAGGGTATTGGACAATCTGCTTTCCGATGTTATTGAGCCGTGGAGGCATAATCCCGAAGTCGAGTACGTGCATCTTTGTCCGGTCAGAAGAGACTTGAGAGAAAGTCATATCAACATGTGGGATGCACCGGATGACGATTACCGTGAGTGCGTATTCGGAGACGGGCAGCTCGAAAAGTTAGCGAAAATCCAGAATAAAATGGATCTTACCGATCTCAAAATAGTGGCGGCGTTGAATGCCAAGAGACCAATGGAGCAGGTCTATGATTTCAATGTACTGTCGGAGATTTCCGGGCTTGATCCTAAAGATATGCTCACCGGCATCAAATCGATTGTCGAGGACAAACGTACTGTTCTTCCTCTGTTCTATCTGGATTATGCCAACCTCGGGCTTACAAATCATATGTTTGTAATTCGTACGTTCCAGAATCTCCCGTGCGTCCGCAAGGCCGAAATAGCGGACGAACTGTCGAAGATTAAGGAATTCAATACGGTGCTTGAATTTACGGATTCGTTCTATGATATATCCGTTTGGGCCTATAACGAGATATCCGATATCAAGGCACTCCGAGAAAAGCTGTATTCTTACAGCGAGATTGAAACCGTATTGGAAGCCGACAGCGACAGGCAATTCAGAAGATGGGTCTGCAGGCTGGATAATAAAGACGACCTTTGGGAAGAGTGCGTTTTCACCGATGATTTTCTTGAAGACAGGACAGTTAAAAATAATAATTGTGCCTGCCGCTTTCTAAGCAAAGAGGAGGAAAAGTAAATGAAAATCGAGAATGCGCGCAAATATGTTGTTGACAACTTGAAATATGCGTTGAACCCTTCCTCTATTGCGGTTGTCGGTGCCTCAAGGCATACAGGCAAGGTCGGTTATAAAGTGATTGAAGGCCTTCAGAAATGGGGATACAAAGGAAAAATCTTTCCCGTCAATCCCAGGGCCAACTACATAGCGGGATTGAAGGCGTATCCGACCGTTTCCGACATTCCCGAGCCGGTGGACTTGGTATTTGTCGCAGTGCCGGCGCATCTTGTCAAAATGATCCTTGAGCAAACAGTTGCTAAAAAAGCGAAAATGGTAGTTATTGCTACCAGTGCATTCAAGGAAATTGGAAGAGGTGATATGCAGAATAACCTCACCGAATACTGCCGCACTAATAAGCTTCCGATGATAGGTCCTAATCTCGTCGGCATGGGGAGTCCGTATCTGCACTTTAACTGCGGCTTTATTCCTTATCTTCCGGTGAAGGGCCCGGTGGCAATGATTTCACAGTCGGGAGCCAACCTGCTGGCGGCGTTGGGTACATCCCAGATGCTTCATTACGGAATGAGCTTTTTCGTAGGCCTTGGGAACAAAGCGGATGTCGATTTCTCCGAATTTATCATGTATGCCAAGGATGACAAGCAGACAAAATGCCTGGCAACATATATTGAAGGGCTTGATTCCCCTGAGGCTTACATCAAGGCCTGCAACGAGGTCGTACCATACAAACCTGTCGTCGCGATAAAAGTCGGTGGATCAAAGATTGGTGTCAAGGCTGCGTTTGCTCATACGGCATCTGAAAATGAGGGTACAAATGACGAATACTATGATAAAATCTTTGAAAAGGCAGGTGCCATTCGGGCGACAACATGGCAGGAATATCTTGATATTTCGCTGGCTCTCGGATTACAACCTGCGCTAACAAGCGATAACGTCGTGATGATTACAAACGGAGGCGGTTCCGGCCTGCTTTCCTGCGACCACTTTGAAAGATGCGGCATGCCGATGCGGGAGCTGAAGGACATCTCACCCATGCTTGTGGACCGTATCCGGGCTTATATGCCGATGTTTGGCTCACCGCTCAACCCTGTCGATATCTCAGGAACCGCTTCTCCAAAGCAGTATAAGGGCGCTATCACGCAGGCAATTTGCGACCCGAATGTCAGTTGCGTATACGGCTCCATCTGCCCTACCGCTGTAACGGACGTCGACGCCGTGACGGATATTTATATCGATATTTACAAACAGTATAAGCATTTGGGCAAGCCACTTATCATGGAGTGTCAGGGCGGCGAAGAATGCAGCAAATCTATTATAAAACTGAGAGATAACGGAATTCCTGCTTATCCAACTGCTGAGCAGGCGGTTAATGCAATCGTAGCGCTTCGGAAATATGCAAAGATCAAGGAACGCTTTGCAAAATAGCGGTTTAGTGCTATGGGCAAACTGAACATTTCGGAGATAAGCTTGATTGTTCATTATGCCTATACCCTGTTGCTGCTGAGTTTTTAACTGTCTATAGGTTTGGCTAGGTCTACAAATAAAAATACACAAATACAAAGCTCTGTAACGGCAATGCTTTTATGCCGTTGCAGGGCTTTATATTTTGATAAAAAAGTCCTTGACAATTCGTCTCTGGCAAGACAGTAAAGCGGCGCAAGAATAGCCCCGTTCGACATTCAGGAGTTGCGTGACCTGGCGGCTTATAACGAGTCGGATCTGGACACGCTGGGCGACCGCAAGACCACCCTGTTCATCATTATCTGAGATAACGATGACACCTTTAATTTTTTAGTTTTGATGGCCTATACACAGCTTTTCAACCTGTTATGCGAAAAGGTGGACGGCGTGTACGGCGGGCGCTTGCCCGTCCATGTCCAGTGCCTGCTCGACGAATTTGCCAACATTGGGCAGATCCCCAAGTTTGAAAATCTGACTGCCACCATCCGCAATCGTGAAATCTCGTCCTGCCTTGTTTTGCAGGCGCAGAGCCAGCTCAAGGCCCTGTACAAAGACAACGCCGACACGATCATTGGAAACTGCGACAGTACCATCTTCCTCAGCGGTACGTGCATTCTCCAGCTTCGCGGCGTCCGGCTCTTCCTTTCGGACAAGTACGACATCACAAAGCATCCGAACTACAAGTACCTGTCCGACTATGATCCCCACAATGCTTTTCCTATCGAAAAGTTTCTGTCCACCCAATTAAAAACCGAAACCGGACGATGTGTTCAACACGTATTCCGTTGACCTCTCCGGGCACCTGAAAGCCGCAGAATAGCGGCTTTTTCATATATGCAACTTAAAAAAAGAGGTAATATAATGGGCAAGTTCTATAGGGAAACAAGTAATAGTCTAAAGACAGACAGTCAACAGAGTGGTAATGGTCAGGAAACGAGGCTAAAAGGACTTGACATCCGCACTACAATAAGCTATCCTACTATGCAGTGCAATGTAGTTGAAAGCAGGTGGTAAAGTGTTTGACAAATCACAGCTTATGCGGGGAACATTGGAGGGCTGTATCTTAAAGATTACCAGCCTCAAAGCGACATACGGATATGAGATAATGGAGAATTTACGTTCTTTTGGTTTTGATGAAATAAAGGAAGGTACAATATATCCTTTACTCATCCGATTGGAAAACAAAAGCTATATTACATCTGAATTTCGGTCATCTCCGCTGGGGCCAAACAGAAAATATTATTCCATTACATCGGAAGGCGTTCATTATTTGCATGACTTTGAAAAATATTGGGGTCGCGTTTCTATATCAGTCAATAAAATATTGAATTGGGAGGCAATGTAATATGAATCTGGAAAAAGAGCTTAGAAAAGAAAATAACAAAAAAGATAAGCTACTGACGAAGGAGAACGACAGATTATTAACAGATATTATTGTTTATCTCCATTCGGGAAATCTATGCGAATACGACATTGAAATCATTCGCAAAGAGCTACTTGGAATGGCCTTGGAGGCACAGGTGCGAAATGACGATTTAAGAAATGTTGTCGGGGAGAATTACAAAACATTTTGTGATGAACTCATGAAAAGTGGACGGCAAAAAACAAAATACGAAAAAGCGTTAGAATGGTCATATATTTTAGTTTCCGGTATTGGTATCCTGTTCCTGTATGAATTTATTTCTGCTGGAATACTGGTAGGAATAAAAACAGGATGGAACAATCTTACTTTGGAAATGCCTGTATCATGGGGCTTTGCATTATCTACCGCCTGCTGCGTGCCTGCCGCGTTCATGATTTTCTACTTTATCAGCAGAAACTCGTTTGATATGAACTTATGGAAATATAAGATTCTGTTTGGCTGCCTTGTGGGGTTCTCCTTTGCCGCTATCCTGCTCATCAGAATTTTTATGGGTAAAATGCTTTTATGCACAGTCAATGTTATTTATCCGTTAATACTAATCGCCGCCCTATATGTTCTAGTCAAAATTCTGGAAACAAGGCATACCAACTATCTGGCACAAACGCATAAATAATGCAGTTGAAAGGAAAATTCCACTTTCCGCGGACAGTCAGGGACAAACAGAGGAAATCGGTGAAGGCTTTCCGGATATAACTATTCTTCCGGCTCTTGCGGAAGCTCTAAAATGCCAAGTTCAAAAAACAAATTAAGCAGTAAGAGACGAAAATCACTCAGGACATGGCAAATATAAGAGTATGTCTTGTCAAACAAAAAGCACAGGTTTGGTGGGATACTTTCCCTATTGTAAAAGTTGCAGACATGATCCTCCAAGCTTGTGGACCTTTTCCAGAAGGACACGGAGCTGCACCGCGTCATGACCGCCAAGCCGCAGGAAGTAACAAAATAGTCTATCCGTGTATTCTGTTTTTCATGCGAGAGTGATATAATGGAAAAAATCACTGCGAGGTGTTTTTATGCCATATCCAGAATTGAAGCATTGGAAAGCGCTGCTTATCGTTACATCCATTCTTTGTGTCATTCCTTTGATTTTAAGCCTATTTCTTTGGAATCAGCTCCCCGACCCTTTACCGACCCATTGGTCAAGCACCTGGGTTCCCGATTCGTGGAATGCAAAAGCTCCCTATCTGTTTCGAGTTTCGGCAGCTATGCTCCTTTTCAATGTGCTGTTTAATCTCGGAGCCAACCAATATTATAAAAAAGGAGATTTTTCAAAGGTACTCGCTTACATTTTCTGCTTTATAATCCCGGTCGTTTCCGTCATGCTCGTTGGCAGTACGCTATATTTCTCTTTAAAAATCACATAATTTCAGATTTGACCCGCCTATTGTGGCGGGTTTTTTCATGCCCAAAAGGAGGGACGTGCCGACCCTGTATTAAAAGAGTCTATCTGCAGAGTGCAAAAAGAGGCGGTAAAAGCTGATCGCACACAGGTGAAAATCCCGAAAAAGACTGTTTTCAAGCGACACGCTGTTGACCCAGCGGCAAGGTCACGATGCACCTGAAACTTGAGGAAGATTTGTCCCATCTTCCCATTTCCATTATGAACGAAGATCAGGTCGGCGTGTACTCGATGTACATGTCCACGCTCTGCAACCGGCCCGACCTGTTCCCTTCGTTGGTCTATCCGAACGCATCCACCGTCAAGAAACCCACGGAGTACGACATTCCCCCGGATGCGACGGCGGATGCGCGGTTTGCCGCCATGGTCATGGACACGATAGCATACCGGCTTGTTTTGAATAAGTCGGTATGTTAAAATATTTCATATTACGGTTTTCCGTTTATGGACGAGAAGGTGAATTAATTTGAATTTGAGATTGGCTAATATTAGCGATTTACCGAAACTCAAAGCTGTGTATGGAAACATAATTGATAATATGAACAGAAACAACATATCAATTTGGGACGATATCTATCCATGCGAGTTTTTTAGCGATGATATTGAAAATAATCGCCTTTATCTATTGGTCGAGGAGCATGACATTATAGTTGCAGCGTTCGCATTGTGTGAATCAAATGCCGGAGAAGGTTATGTGAAATGGGAAAACACCCATAGCAAAGCATTATATCTTGATCGCCTTGGAGTCAATGTTGATTATTCAAGGCAGGGAATCGGCAGCATGATGCTTAAGCACGCTATTATGCTCACTAAGCAAAAAAATGCACTGGTACATCCGGCGCGTCAGCAAAGGAAGGGCGCGGTTGCGGCGGCGCTCTCCGACCAAAACCGTGTTATCCTCGCAAAGTTCAAGAAATAAGGTGGCATATTATGGTTGACATGACCCTGCTTGGGCAACTTAGAATGCTGTGCAGCTGTCCGGCATGATCATCCCCGATACTTCACGCTATTGGCTGCGGCTGGCGGCTATGGTGCGCCCTACCGCTTCCTATATTGTCAAAGGAGGGTGGACATACCATGCTGACATAAAGCGCTTATACGCTGGCACAGGCCATAAAACGTTGGGGCAAAGACTTCACCATCGCACGCTTCGGCACAAACGAATACGGGTAGCCCATCGGAAATATTCCGGTGGGATTTTTTCGCGGGCTCTAAGTTATGAGGCCCCGTCCACACAAGATAAAAATATGTGGTGAATATTCACATTAGAGGTAATACAAAGTAACCCCCAGCAGGCAACTGTTTTCAAGCCGTCCACTGAGGGCATTTTTTATGTATTTTTTCAAAAAAACCCTGTCCCGACCTCCCCGGCGGTGTCAGAACAGAATTCGAGTTGCATTTGATGTTTAAAACGGTGTATTCGTGGTATTGATGCGAGTACTAAAGTACAGCATTCTGTACTCAAAAAGGCAGAAAAAATGCGGCCTCACGGGAAAATCCCATGAAACCGCACTTTCTATCTTGGTGCGAGGGGAGGGACTTGAACCCTCATGAAATTGCTTTCACATGGACCTGAACCATGCGCGTCTGCCAATTCCGCCACTCTCGCATCTTATTCGCCCTTCGTGCCGACGACTTATATATAATATCACAGGCTTTTTGTATTGTCAACTATTTTTTTGAAAATTTTTGTCGCAAATTCTTTTTACAAATTTTATGAAAAAGGCTTTACAAATGTTAAAACACGTGGTATAGTAAATCCAGTATTTTAAAGCACGATTTGATTCACATGGTATTGTAAATCAACGTTCGTTTTTGATTTACGGTCCATGTGTTTTTTTCTTTGCAGAGAAATACAGACGCTAATTAACTAGTCAATTTTGTCAAGGAGGTACCTCAATAATGGGTGCAAACACTGGTACAGTAAAATGGTTTAACGAAGCTAAGGGCTATGGTTTCATTTCTAACGACGACGGCAGCGGCGATGTATTCGTACATTTCTCCGCTATCCTCGGCGAAGGATTCAAAACTTTGACCGAAGGCCAGAAGGTTTCTTATGACATCGAGCCTGATCCGAAGAACAGCAGCAAGTCCCGCGCTGCTAACGTTCAGCCTCTGTAAGGTCGACACCATTTACGGCGGAAGGCGAAAAGCTTTCCGCCGTTTTTTTGTGTTTTTTCCAGCAAAGCACTACAAAAGCAATCCCTCTTTTCTTTTTTACAAAAATCCAGTATACTAAGAAGAAACAGCAGACGAAGTCCGTCCTGCAAAGGGGAAAAAGAAATGGTTGGTTCTATTCTGGGGGATATTGCCGGCTCCCGCTTTGAGTTCAGCCGTCCCTCCGGCTTTAACTGGCGCACGGAAAAACTGTTCGTTCCGGAGTGTCGCTATACAGACGACACCGTTATGACCGTTGCCAGCAAATACGCAATTTTAAACGGCTGCAGCTTTTCCAGCGCATACCACACCTTCGGAAAACGGTATCCGCACGCCGGTTACGGCGCTATGTTCCAGGACTGGCTCACTTCCGCCGCACGGCGTCCCTACCTAAGCTGCGGCAATGGCTCCGCCATGCGTGCCGGTGTTATCGGTGAATTTTACGATACTCTGGAAGAAGCAGAGGCCAAGGCCGCCGAAAGCGCCGCCTGCACCCATAACCACCCGGAAGGCATTAAGGGCGCTGAAGCCGCTGCCGTCGGTGTTTTTCTCGCACGAAAAGGATTTCAAAAATCGGAGATTCGCCGCACGATTCAAAAGCGATACGGCTACTGCCTATCCATTCCGCTGGCTGTACACCGGCCGTTCAGCCGCATTCGTCTTACCTGCCAAGCCACCATGCCGCTGGCTTTTACCTGCTTTTTGGAAAGCACCAACTATGAAAGCTGCATTCGGAATGTATTCAGCTGCCTGTGTGATACGGACACCGTTGGCTGTATTGCGGGCGGCATAGCAGAAGCCTACTATGGCACAACCGGCTTTGATGACAGCCGCCTGCTGCGCCAATACCTGCTGAAACCCGGGCGAGACGGACAGATTGACACATTCCTGTATCACTGGGCAGTTGCCGCCCTGCCCGGTGGCCCAAAGGAGGACCAAACATCTTGATTATTAAAACCTATCAATCTGAGGCAGTCCTCAAAATACTGCAGCAGGGCCGCACCTACCACGCGCATAGGAACCTGCGGCTTCAGGCCGCCTATCAGGGACTGATTCACCTGCTGGGTCTGCACTGCGAAGCACCGGTGTTCGGCTATCTAAGGGGGCACAAAGGCTGTACAAACGGGAAAATCAGCGGCAGTATCCTGCTGACACTGAAAGTACCGGCCGACTGCGTATGGCTGACCGAATACAGTGTCTGGGCCGACTATATGTATTGTGTTCTGCACTATGCCTCCCAGAATTACACGCACTTGCTTCCAAATGAAGAGTTTACAGCACGTCAGTTTCATGACCTGCAAATACAGCTGAAAACGCAGCGCAGTCCCTCCAATTATCAGGTGCCGCAGGCGATTTTGGAAAAAATAAAGCCGGAGTGGCTGGTCAGCTATATTGACTGTCGCCGGCTGCCGCCGCTGCGTCGTTTTTTGCTGAAATTGCTTCACCGCTGATGAGATGATTTGTTTGCTTTAAAATTTTGACAGCAGCTTTTTAACTATGTCACCATTTTTGGTGCAAAACTGCTGTTCCCCGTTTTCACCCAACAAAAAAGGGCACCCAGCTGCCGTAACGGCAGCACCGGGTACCCTTTTTATTCTGCACAAGAGACAAAAATTTATTTTACCATGCTTGCAACTTCTGCTGCAAGGTCATCTTTGCGCTTTTCAATGCCTTCACCTGTTACAAAGCGGGCGAAATCACTGATTGCAATCTTGCCGCCCAAAGTCTTGCCAACGGAAGCAACATACTTGCTGACAGAGGTTTTGCTCTCCTTGACATATTCCTGGTCAACCAGGCAGATTTCCTTGAGAGCCTTCTTCACCTTGCCGGTAATCATTTTTTCAATGACATTGTCCGGTTTACCAGATTCAGCAGCCTGCTCACGGGCAATCTTTGCTTCACGGTCCAGAACGCTCTGTGGAACATGGGCGTCGTCCAGGAACTGCGGATTCATAGCAGCAATCTGCATACCGATGTTCTTGCCCATTTCGGCGAATTCCGGCTTAGCAGCAATTTCATCTGTCGTGTCAAAGTTGACAAGAACACAAATCTTACCGCCTGCATGAATATAGGAAGCAACGTGTCCCTCCATGCGGACAAAGCGGCGGACCTTGATGTTTTCGCCGATAGTCAAAATCTTTTCTTTCAGGATTTCATCGACTGTCTGGTCGCTGCCAGCAGCCTTGCACTTCATCAGAGCATCCACATCTGCCGGATTCTCCTTCAGAATGGTATCCGCGCAGATATTGACAAACTCCTGGAAAGAAGCGTTCTTAGCCACAAAGTCGGTTTCTGCATTTACTTCAACAGCGACACCGGTTTTGCCGTCTGCACTGGCCTTGGCAAAAGCCATGCCTTCAGCAGCAACACGGTCCGCTTTTTTGCTTGCAGTTGCCAGTCCTTTTTCACGCAGGAAATCCAGCGCTTTTTCCATATCTCCGTCGGAAGCGGTCAGTGCCTTTTTGCAGTCCATCATGCCGCAGCCGGTTTTATCACGCAGTTCTTTTACGTCCTTTGCTGTAAAAGCCATATTGATTCATCCTCCGATTGATTATTGAGAAAATAAACGGTTCCAAAAAGGAATTTTACTTTTCAGCAGCCTTGGAGGCCTGTGCAGCCGTATCCTTGTCTTCTCCGTCCTTGCCCTGCTGGCCCTCGTGGCCTTCCAGAATGGCGTTGGCCATCGTCGCGGAAATCAAACGAACCGCACGGATAGCATCATCGTTGCCCGGGATAACATAGTCAATTTCGTCCGGGTCACAGTTGGTATCAACAATAGCGATAATCGGGATATGCAGCTTGCGTGCTTCTGTAACAGCAATATGCTCTTTGCGCGGGTCAACAATAAACAGGGCACCCGGCAGAGTCTTCATATCTTTAATACCGCCCATAAACTTTTCCAGTTTAGCGATTTCCAGTGTCAGCTTGGCAACTTCCTTCTTCGGCAGCAGGTCGAAAGTACCGTCTTCCTTCATAGCCTGCAGCTGATTCAAACGGTCAATGCGGCGGCGAATGGTACGGAAGTTCGTAAGCATGCCGCCCAGCCAACGGGCATTCACATAGAAAGCGCCGGCACGCTCTGCTTCCTCGCGGATAGAGTCCTGTGCCTGTTTCTTTGTGCCGACAAACAGCACACTCTTGCCCTGTGCGGAAAGCTCACGGACAAAGTTGTAAGCTTCTTCCAGCTTGCGAACGGTTTTCTGCAGGTCAATAATGTAGATACCATTGCGCTCGGTGAAGATGTAAGGCTTCATCTTTGGGTTCCAACGACGGGTCTGATGGCCGAAATGGACACCGGCTTCGAGCAGTTGTTTCATAGATACGACTGACATAATTTGTTTCCTCCTTGGTTATTCCTCCGCTGCGCTTTTCGTGCAGAGTATCTGCCGACCGGCAGACACCGCTCCACACAGCGTACAGCGTGCGAATTAAAAAAATTTTTCTGCATTCGCAGACAAAATATAGTATAACAGAATCCGGCAAAAAATACAAGAAAAATGTGTGTTTGGTTCCACCATGCAAATAGAAAAAAGGACAGCGACAAAAGATACTGTCCGCCGCCCCCTGTCATGCTCTCTTTGTTTAGGTTGTACATCCATCTTTGACTGGTGCCAGCAGAATCGGCTCCATTTGGCGGCCGTGCAGTGCCGCTTCCACCGCCCGCGGCAGCAGTGTAAAATCCGCCACCACGGAAGATGGTTTTTTCTCGTGGTCATCCTGCCGGAAAGGTGTAAAATACACATATTTTACGTTCAGCAGACGACCGATATTTTGTGCGGAGGCCGCCAGCGCGTCATTGGTTGCAATGGTCAACAAAACCGGACGGTGCACCCGCAGATTAGACTTTGCTGCCATGGTAACCGCTGTGTCGGTAATTCCGTTTGCCAGCTTCGCCAGCGTATTTCCTGTACATGGTGCTATAACCAAAAGGTCCGCCATCTTTTTCGGCCCAATTGGTTCCGCAGCCGGAATCGTGCGAATCGGTTCCCTTCCGGTAATGTCCTTTACCTGCTGCAAAAAGTCAGTGGCTTTTCCAAAGCGGGTGTCCGTGCCGGCTGCTGTTTCACTCATAATGGGCAGAATTTCATATCCCAATTCCTTTAAAACACGCATCTGTTCCAAAGCACGGCTGAATGTGCAGAAAGAGCCGCACATGGCGAACCCTAAAACAGTCTTCCCCACTCCTCTCACTCCCTCATCATCTGATAAACCGTCTGTTTGATAATCTCTCCTGCGGCACGCGGTGCCACCTTTGCCGGCAGGGAGAACGCATGGAGCGCGCGCAACCCTAATTTTTGTGCTGCCGGCATATCAACACCGCCCGGCGACGAAGACAAATCAATCAGAAGCATACCGTGTGGAAAAGCCGAAAGCACATGGCGGGTAAAAATCAGTGCCGGAACCGTATTGAATACAATGTCATAGCTACCGCCGTCCTCCAGCTTTTCAATCGGCACAGGACGGCAGCCGGCGGCCTCCACCAGCGCGGCTGTTTCTGACCGGCGAACCGTCACGGAAACCGTGGCTCCCAGCGCCCGCAGGCGCGGTGCCAGTTGGCTGCCGATGCGCCCAAAACCGGCCACCAGACAGCGGCTGCCGCAAAGCGTGCCTGGATATTCCCGCATAGCAAACTCCAGCGCACCCTCAGCCGTAACGGCCGCGTTGCGCAGGGCAAAGTCCTCCCTTGCATAGTAGTCCTCCATAGGAACGTCCTCCAACTGTGGGCAGGCGGCCAGTGCGCGCCCCAGCATTCCTCCATACACCCGGTGTCCTTCCAGTGCTTCCACAAAAGTTTCGTCCAGTGGAATCGGATACTCAGCGTATTCGGCTTTTACATTCTTGCCGTCAATCGTGACCGGCAGGGGCAGCAGCAGTGTACCGCACATGGCTGCTGTACGGCGCAGGTCTGCCTTTTTGATATCTGTATCTAAAAATTCTGCATTCTCAAATCCGCAGGTCACAACCGTGAATCCATCGCCAGCGATGGATTCCGCCAGAGCAAGCTGCCGCCGGTCGCCGCCCAGGATACCAAAACTGCTACTATTAATTCTCATAACGGATTCCCTCCAGATTCATGTACCATAGTATGGAAACAGCAGAAGGATTGTGCCCAGCGGAAATAGGAAAACCGCATTTTCCTGCAGATTGTAGCTTGCAAAAAGGGTGGAAAATGGTTATGATAAGAAAGGTTTTTGACCATGTTCGCAATCCATGTTTCCCGCTTACATATTTAAAGGAGTTGTTCATTCCCATGAAGGAGATTCACGATATACTTTCTCAGGTTAAAAAAGTCCATTTTGTCGGCATCGGCGGCAGCGGCATGTGCCCGTTGGCAGAAATTCTCATTCACCGCGGTTATGAAGTTTCCGGTTCTGACAACGCGGAATCCGATACCCTGCAGCGCATTCGCTCTTATGGCATTCCGGTATATATGGGACAAAAAGCGGAAAATGTGCAGGGAAAAGAATTGGTCGTCTATTCGGCAGCTATCAAGTCGGATAATCCGGAACTGGCCGCTGCCCGCAAGCTGAACATTCCCTGCATTGAGCGCAGCGTTCTGCTGGGCATGGTAACCAGCCGCTACCCTAAAAGCATCTGTGTGTCCGGCACACACGGCAAAACGACCACCACGGGACTGATTACCTCTGTTCTGCTGGATGCAGGAGCGGACCCATCCGCTGTCATTGGCGGCAATCTGCCGAAAACCGGCACCAATGGCCGTGCCGGTTCCTCTGATAAAATTGTTGTCGAGTCCTGCGAGTATGTCAACACTTTTCTGCAGCTGCACCCCTACCTTGCAGTTATCCTGAATATTGACAATGACCATCTAGATTACTTTAAGACGGTTGACAACATTATCCACTCTTTCCGTCAGTTTGCAAAGCAAACCTCCGATGTACTGGTTGTCAACGGTGATGACGCCAACACACGCAAGGCAGTCGAAGGCCTGACGCATGCCAAAATCATCACTTTTGGCAAGGGGGAACACTGCGACTATCGCGCCGTCAATATTCAGGACACCAAAGCCGCACGGGAACGTTTTGATGTCATGAAGGACGGAAAAATCATCAATGAAATTACGCTCTCCATTCCCGGCAAGCACAACATTTATAACGCACTGGCTGCCTACGCCGTGTGTGACCTAATGGGCATTCCGGCTGAACAGCTGCAAAAGAGCCTGAAAGCCTTTACCGGTGTGCACCGCCGGTTCGAGATGCTGGGTACATATGAAGGTGTCACCGTTGCGGACGATTTCGCCCATCATCCCACAGAACTGACCGCTACGCTGACTGCTGCTATGCACATGGGCTTCCACAATGTATGGGCGGTTTTTCAGCCGCACACCTACAGCCGCACGGCGCTGTTGTTGGACGACTTTGCCAAGGCACTGACCATTCCTGACCATGTGATTATTTCCGAAATTCTGGCTGTACGTGAAACCAACACATACAACATCTATGCGGAAGACCTTGTGAAAAAGGTACCGGGCGCTGTCTACCGTAAAACATTCCCGGAAATCGCCGACTATGTGATGGAACACGCAAAGTCCGGCGACCTGATTCTCACTATGGGCGGCGGGAATGTCTATCAGTGTGCAAATTTGATTGTGGACCGCTATAAATCCCGCCAGACAGCTGCAGAAAAATAAAAGAAAAGAAAAGGCCGGCAGGAAATAATATTTCCTGCCGGCCTTTTCTTTTAGTAAACGATTGTCAAAGGGTTAATCACACCATATACTTTATGTTCGGCAGCATCGATAAACTCAATTGCCTGTCCCGCGCCAATCGCCACACAGGTGGCTGGGTCCGACGCAACATGAACCGGCATTTTTACCTTATCTGCAATCAAATCACTCAGGCCATACAATTGTGAAGTACCGCCGGTCATAACAATGCCATCCATATAGATATCCCCCAAAAGTTCCGGAGGTGTTTTCTCCAGCATTTCCTGCAGGACACGCGCAATCTCCGTTGCGGGGTCCAGCATTGGCGCAACCAGCTCTTCACTAGTGATATCCACCCATGCGGGCAGGCCTGTGTTGGCATCTCGGCCTTTAATCCGGCAGGTCAGCGGTTCCGGCCGCTGCGCAACGCCGCCAACCGCAATCTTACAGCTTTCCGCCATACGTTCCCCAATAATCAGGTCGTATTTATTGCGTACATAATGAATAATTGCCTGGTCGAAGGCAAAACCTGCCACTTTAATAGAGCGTGCAATCGACAGCCCACCCAGCGAAATAACGCCCATATCCGTGGCGCCGGCACCAACATCAATAATCAGTGCACCGTGCGGATTCGCAACATCAACACCCGCGCCCATTGCCGCTGCAACCGGTTCATCAATAGAATACAGCCGGCGCACACGGGCACTGATAATGGATTTGTTGACTGCCAGCCGCTCCACACCGGTAATCTGGCAGGGCACACTTTCCACCACACGCGGCATAACACGGGAATGCAGGAACCGGCCGCTGCCAAGCTGCTGAAAATAATAGTCCACCAAATAGCTGGCCCACCGGAAATCGGAAATAACGCCTTTCACCAGCGGCCGAACAACCTTTACGTTGTCACTGGTACGACCCAGCATGGCAAATGCCTTACTGCCGACCGCCATCACTTCTTCTGTTTCCCGATTAACTGCTACAACAGAAGGTTCATTTACGACAATGCCTTTACCGGCTACAAAAATTTTAATCGCGTATGTACCAAGGTCGACTGCAATATCGATACCAAGCACATGACCACATCCATTTCTCTAATTTAAAATCGAGCCTATTTTGCTTTAGAAATTTGCAGGTAAATATGGAATAATATGTATTCTTTTATCCTTGTACAGTTCATTATAATATAAACCCGTGCTTTTTTCAATGCTTTATCTGTCGGGTTCTGGTGCAAGGGCAACTGCCGCACACAGTACACTCTGTGCACCCTCCCGCAGCAGTACACGCGTACATTCAGCCAAGGTAGCACCCGTAGTGGCAATATCATCTATCAGTAAAATTCGTTTCTGCTTCGCAGCTGGTTTTGCCGCAAAAACGCCCTGCACATTGCGGAACCGTTCCACCGCCGACAGCCGATGCTGGGTACGGTTTTTCTTTGCCTTATACAGCAGTGTCCGATACGGCAGCCCCAATTCCGCGGCCGCCGCCCGGGCTATACGCTCGCTTTGATTATAGCCGCGCTTCCTTTTATGCAGGCGGGACATTGGCACCGCTGTAACAACGTCCGGCTGAACTTCTGTCGGCAGCTGCTGTGCCAATTTCCGCCCAAAAAAGGGCGCCACAGACGGTTCATCTGCAAACTTCATCCGCAGGATAGCGTCCCGTACTCTTCCCTGATATACATAAATTGCATAGCAAAACGGTGCACCGCCATTTTTCAACGGCAGTGCCTTTTTCATCAGTTTCGGCTGAAGGTCCGCACAAGACGGACAGGTTTCTTCTCCATGACGAATAACCTTTCCACAAAATGGACAGCACGGTGGAAAAAAGAGGTCCGCCAAAAAGGACCACTCAGGATGCATCATTGGGAACAGCCTCTCCCGTCAGGAAATCGCGCAGACCAGAGTAGCGGCGCATACGGCGGTCGTTGCTCACCATCATCTGCACTGTGCGCTGGGTGCCAACCAAAATCAACAGTTTGCGTGCACGGGTAATCGCTGTATAAAATAAGTTGCGGTAATACAGCGGCCGCGGGCCGGGGTACATGGGCATGATGACTGCCGGGAACTCACTGCCCTGACTTTTATGGACCGTCAGTGCATAAGCAAGCTCCAAATCTGTCGCCGTTTCCAATTCATAAGAAACAATGCGGCCGTCCATATCCACAGTGATTGTGGAACCGCCGCGGTCAACTTGCCTTAAAATACCAATGTCTCCATTAAAGACGCCTTCCCCCTCGGAGCCGTCCTCTTTTTCCCATGTCAGTGTATAGTTGTTTCTCGTCTGCATAACTTTATCGCCCTCGCGGAACAGACGGCCGTTTATCTTGATTTCTTTCTTTCCGTGTTCGCGCGGATTGAGGGCATTTTGCAGCAGCGTATTGAGCTGTACTGTGCCCAGCTGGGTTTTCCTTGTCGGCGAAAGTACCTGAATATCCGTCATTGGCGACAAATCATAGCTTGCCGGCAGACGCACCGCACACAAGTCCCGAATGGTCTGCGCAATCTGTTCCGGCTGGGAGCGCTGCATAAAGAAAAAGTCGTGGGTACAATCATTAAGTACCGGCATTTCACCGGCCAAAATGCGGTGTGCGTTGGTTACAATTAAACTTTGCATGGATTGACGGAAGATGCGCTGCAGCTGCACCACCGGCAGCATTCCGGAAGCAATCAGATCCCCCAATACATTGCCTGGCCCGACACTGGGCAGCTGGTCACAGTCGCCTACCAGCACCAGCCGGCAGCCCATGGGCAGCGCCCGCAGCAATGCCTCGAACAAGGAAATATCCACCATAGAAAGTTCGTCAACAATCAGTGCATCGCACTCCAGCGGTTTCTGTTCATTGCGGGCAAAAGTCGGGCTGTCTGTTTCGTCCCACTCCACCTGCAGCAAACGGTGCAGTGTTTTGGCCTCTTCTCCTGTCAGCTCGCTCATTCGCTTAGCCGCACGGCCGGTCGGTGCCGCCAGCAGGACCTTTTCCCCTTTTGCCTGCAGAATACGAATAATTGCATTCAGGGTGGTCGTTTTGCCTGTGCCCGGCCCGCCGGTCAAGACCAGCATACCGTGCGTCAAAGCGGTAATAATAGCTTCTTTCTGTTCATCTGCATAGGAAATGCCGATTTTGCTTTCGAACTCCTCCACTGCCTGCTGTGCATCGGGAATCGGCTGTGAGGGGTAATCCATCATCATCTGCAGCCGCTGTGCCGCAAACACTTCCGCCCGGTACAACCGCGGCAGATAAGCGGCAGTACGGTCCTGTATGGTACAGATAATGACGCTGCCCTCCTGTACCATTTGTGAAAAGACCTCATCCAGCAGCTCCTGCGGCAGGCCAAGCATACGCGCGGCGGTCGGCAGCAGTTTTTCTTTTGGCAGACAGGTATGTCCATTGTTTACATTATGCTGCAGAACATACAAAATGCCTGCGCGCACACGACATGGGTCGTCAGCTGGATGCTCCAGCGTTTCAGCAATGCCATCCGCACGCTGAAAGCTGAGGCCCACGTCGTCTTCACACAGGCAGTACGGGTCACTGCGTACCTGAGAAACAGAATCTGGACCGAACGTGCGGTAAATCCGTACAGATTCCTCCGGTTTCATGCCAAATTCTTTCAGGCCCAGAATCACCTCACGAATGCCAAGCTTTTTTCGGTACTCCTGCCCGATTTGTTCCGCCTTTCGCTGCGAAATGCCACTGATTTCAGCCAGCCGCAGCGGTTCCCGTTCCATAATCTGCAGGGACTGACTGCCAAAGATGCTGACAATTTTTTTTGCCATCGCCCGCCCAATTCCGCGTACCGCACCGGACGAAAGGTACAGCAGAATGGACTCGGTTGTCGCGGGCGGCATTCGCTCATAAATGCTGGCACTGAACTGCCTGCCAAAGGAGGGGTGCTCCGTCCACTGTCCCACTACATGAAGCTCATCTCCCGGCTCCGCTGTAGGCATGGAACCGACCACTGTCACCAGCTCTTCCCCGTTGTTCAGTTCCAGTACGGTGTACCCGTTGCACTCATTGCGAAACGTAATATGTTCAACCGTACCCGTCATTTCCAGCAGCGTCTGCGCTTCCATTTCTCTTTCTACCTCCGGCCCCGGATTGACATTCCTTAATCTATTTCAGTATACTGCAATGCCTGCATATTTGCAAATTCCTCCCTGCTGCAGTAGGATACGCCCGGCGTTTTGTACAGAAAGCACCGGCACAGTTCCCGTGTCTCGCTGTCCATGCCGTCGTCCACCAACAGCAGGCGCTTCTGCTCAAATCCTTCCGTTTCACGCAGGCGGTCGCGGGCACAGCGCAGCTCATACTCAATATCTTCCCTGTGCCCAGAAAGATGCAGTACCAGTACCAGTGTGCCAAAATCTTTGCCAGAGCGGTACAGCATATGCAACATCAGCTGCATCAGGGCACACAGGCCCAGAACAGCCAACAAAATAATAATTACCTGACCTGCGCCCATAAAAAATCACCTCTTTACAGAATATGCAAAGAGGTGATGGACTGCGCACTTTATTTTGGCACAGCAGAATATTTTTAACGAATGGGAACCTTTAGACCAGCGCTTTCTTCAACTCGTCCGCACGGTTAGTCTTTTCCCACGAAACGCCGAGGTCCTCACGGCCCATCTGGCCATAGCTTGCCAGCTTGCAGTAAATCGGCTTACGCAGGTCCAGTGTACGGATAATCGCTGCCGGACGCAGGTCAAAGACTTTTTCGACCGCCGCAGCCAGCTGCTCATTGGTATAGGAAGAAGTACCGAATGTTTCTACCATGATAGATACCGGATGCGCCACACCAATTGCGTAGGCCAGCTGTACCTCGCAGCGCTTTGCCAGACCGGCGGCAACGATATTCTTTGCCACCCAGCGTGCAGCATATGCTGCTGAGCGGTCAACCTTCGTCGGGTCCTTGCCGGAGAAAGCACCGCCGCCGTGACGGCCATATCCGCCGTAGGTATCCACAATAATCTTGCGGCCAGTCAGTCCGGAGTCGCCGACCGGGCCGCCGATAACAAAACGGCCGGTCGGATTGACGTAATACTTTGTATTTTCATCCAGCCATTTTGCTGGAATTGTCGCCTTAATGACCTTTTCAATCATATCTTTCCGAATCTGTTCCAGTGTGACATCCGGGTCATGCTGTGTAGAAAGAACCACTGCATCCACACGCACCGGTGTGTCCCCGTCATATTCAACGGTAACCTGTGTTTTTCCATCTGGACGCAGATATGAAATACTGCCATCTTTACGCACAGCGGCCAGCTTCTTTGCCAGCTTGTGTGCCAAAGAAATGGCAAGCGGCATTTTTTCCTTCGTTTCGTCACAGGCATAGCCAAACATCATACCTTGGTCGCCCGCACCAATGAGGTCATCCGCATCGGAAGCGCCATTTTTTACTTCATAGGACTGGTCAACACCCATTGCAATATCCGGGGACTGTGCATCAATGGAGGTCAGCACGCCGCAGGTGTCGCCGTCAAAACCATAAGCCGGATTGTTGTAACCAATCTCGTTAACAACACGGCGTACGGTAGCGGGAATGTCCACATAGCACTCCGTGGAAATTTCGCCCATAACGTGCACAATACCCGTACAGGCTGTTACTTCACAGGCAACATGTGCCTGCGGGTCTTTGGCAATAATATCATCCAGAATGGCATCTGCAATCTGGTCACAGACCTTGTCGGGGTGCCCTTCGGTAACGGATTCAGATGTAAAGAAATGCTTTGCCATAGAAAAAAGCCTCCTGTGTAAATTCCCCCTATCTGCGGCGGACTAACAAAAAAACGCAGCCCGGTGAAATGCGGACAGCGTTTATCTCTCGATACCTCATCTATCGGCTTCACCGCAGGATTTGGCACCCTACCCAGCCAAAACGGGCTGCGCGGGTTGCCGGACATCATCGGGCCTGTTCCCTCCGCCACTCTTGATAAGGGGTGATATGTAGTTTTTGTTTACGCCTGCTAGTATAGCATAGCCGCCCGACAGCGTAAATAAACAAAAACAGGAATTTGTCTAAAAAAGCGACAAACTCCTGTTTTTACCTAAAAAGAATTTTCTGTATTTCAGCGCCTGCGGCCATGCAGCACCGGGCTGACATATTTGTACAGCGCAAATGTAATAATGGACACCAATACCGCCTTAATCAGGTTCAGCGGTGTTGTAGCGAACAAAACGAATGTTGTCATGTTGTTGATGCTCGCGTTGATTTTTGTGCCCATCCCGATAATAGCATTCAGCGGCATATGGAAAGCGGCTGCGTAAATCGGCAGCAGCAGGAATGCGTTCATCAGTCCGCCGACAACTGCCATCAGCACTGTGCCGACACCCATGCCGACAACCGCTGTTTTCCGTGCTTTATGGTAGCGGTAAATGAGAGCTGCCGGTACGACCAGTGAGCATCCAATGATAAAGTTCGCCAGTTCACCAATGCCGGCTGTCTGTGAGCCGCCGCCAATCAGCATATGCAGAATAACTTTCATGGCTTCTATCACGGCTGCAGCAGCGGGGCCAAGTGCAAAACCACCCAACAGTACCGGAACTTCACTGAAGTCCAATTTGTAAAACGCCGGAAGGAACGGCAGCGGGAACTCGAACGCCATAACAACGGCTGACAGCGCCCCTAAAATGCCAATGACGGCAATGCTGCGTGTGCTGGTCAATTTTGCTGTTTTTTTCAGGGTAGTAGCTTGCGTTTGTGTCGCCATAATTTCTCCTTTTGAGACATGGAATGGATTTAAAAAGCGCCCCAGTGCACAAAACGGCACAGGGGCGCAGTTCTTTCCATATCTTCTACCATCCGGACTATACCGTCGGCTCCGGAATCTCACCAGAATCTTGCGGTTTGACGACCGCTCGCGGGCTAACAGCATCTGCTGCATCACCGCCGGTGGGGAATCACACCCCGCCCCGAAGAATTATTCAATTCTATTACTAAGTATATGAATATTTGCAGGAATTGTCAAGTCCAATCCTGATATTTTTGTGGAATACTCTTATTAACGACCTTTTTCGCATAATTCGGTGTAAATTCACCGCTGGTGATTTCCCATGTCCGGCTCTTCTGCGCCATGGCATTTGAAAAGTCTTTCAGCATGACAACATGGACATTTTGTCCGCCCGCCTCGTAGTACGTAACTGAAGGCTTAAATTTCATGCCGGAGAATGTGACTTTTCCCTTTTCATCTTTTTTATAGGTTACTGTCAGCTGGCCGCTGACCAGATTTTGGGATTTGCGCTGCGTGGAAATCAGGTTGCCGAACGCGTACATGACTGGACACACCGCACCGTCACTTTTGCGTGTCAGCGTGGTCAGCTGCTGCAAAACATGCGGGTGATTTCCTAAAATAACGTCCGCGCCCCAGTCCACCATATCTTGTCCCAGCTTTTTCTCGGTATCCGAAAGAGTATACTGGTCTTCTTCCCCCCAATGGGCTGAAACTACAACAACATCTGCCAAAGAACGTGCCTTTGTAATCAGTTTTTTAATCTCATCGCGCTGGGAAGTGTAGACAATCTTCATCGGGCTGTCGGACGGCAGCGAAATATCATTCGTCATTTCCACAACACCAATCCATGCTGTTTTAATGCCGTTTTTCTCCACAATACGGATATTGTCAAGGTCAGCCTGGTTGCGATAGGCACCAACGACCTGAATTCCTTTTTTACTTTTCCAGTAGTCCAATGTGGCCAGCAGTCCCTTTTGTCCCATATCCAGCATATGGTTGTTGCCTTGGCTGATAACGTCAAATCCGGTATCTACCAGTGCGTCGCCAACTTGTGTGGGAGAATTAAAGCACGGATAGCCGGACAGTGCCCCAACAGATGGTGCCATGACTGTTTCCTGATTGACAAAAGCGACATTTGCCGCTGAAACATTTGATTTGATTTGCTTATAGACCGGACGGAAATCGTATCCGCCGCTAGAAGTAGCGCAGGATTTATAAATGGAACTGTGAATCAAGTCATCGCCTGTACCGAGAATGGTAATTTGTGACGATTTTGTTTCTGCCTTCGCAGATGATGCACTAACAGAGGAACCGCTGCCCGAAGATGCTGCTGTCTTGGGGTGCAGGTTCTGCAGAAGGGCAGCCAATCCCATTGTCAGCAGGCAGATTACCAATACGCTGGACGTTACTATAATGATGCGGTTACGCATCATACGATACCGTCTGGAACGGTGTTTTGGATGTGGTGTACCATGATTATCTTTTTGCATACACATTCCTCCTGTTTTCCTGCTGTATTGTATCTAAGTATAGCAGAAAAACAAAAATAAGCAATAAAAAAGGTCCTGCCCAAAAGGGCAGGACCCGTAAAAGACAAATTAGTCACAGATGTCGGAAACAACGCCGGAACCAACGGTATGACCGCCTTCACGAATGGAGAAGCGGAGGCCCTTTTCAATAGCGATTGGGGCAATCAGTTCAACGGACATTTCAACGTTATCGCCAGGCATGCACATCTCAGTGCCTTCCGGCAGAGAGATAACGCCGGTGACATCAGTTGTACGGAAATAGAACTGCGGACGGTAGTTGTTGAAGAAAGGAGTATGGCGGCCGCCTTCATCCTTAGTCAGAACATAAACCTGACCTCTGAACTTGGTATGCGGATGAATAGTGCCAGGCTTTGCAATAACCTGTCCACGTTCGATGTCTTCACGCTGAATACCACGCAGCAGAGCACCGATGTTATCGCCAGCCTCTGCGTAATCCAGAGTTTTGCGGAACATTTCCAGACCGGTGATAACGCTCTTCTTACGCTCATCAGTCAGACCGATGATTTCAACTTCATCGCCGATTTTAGCCATACCACGCTCAACACGGCCAGTAGCAACAGTACCACGGCCGGTGATGGTGAATACGTCTTCAACAGGCATCAGGAACGGCTGATCAGACTTACGGTCAGGAGTCGGGATGTAGTCATCGACAATGTTCATCAGGTCAACAATGCTCTTGTACTCCGGTGCATTGATATCTTTGGAATCGCACTCCAGAGCTTTCAGTGCAGAACCGCGTACGATTGGAGTAGTGTCTCCCGGGAAGCCGTACTCGTTGAGCAGGTCACGAATTTCCATTTCAACAAGGTCCAGCAACTCAGGGTCATCAACCTGGTCGCATTTGTTCATATAGACAACGATATAAGGCACACCAACCTGACGGGCAAGCAGGATATGCTCACGGGTCTGCGGCATCGGGCCATCAGCAGCGGAAACAACCAGAATAGCACCATCCATCTGTGCAGCACCGGTAATCATGTTCTTGACATAGTCAGCATGGCCGGGGCAGTCAACATGAGCGTAGTGACGCTTATCTGTGGTGTACTCAACATGAGCCGTGTTAATGGTAATGCCGCGCTCACGCTCTTCAGGAGCGGAATCGATGCTGGCATAATCCTTGAAGCTTGCTTCACCTTTCAGTGCAAGCACCTTGGTAATCGCAGCAGTCAGGGTTGTTTTACCATGGTCAACATGGCCGATGGTACCAATGTTCACGTGTGCCTTAGATCTGTCGAATTTTTCCTTCGCCATTGGAAGTATCCTCCTTTATTTTTCAGTTCAGTTTCCCTATTTAACGCAAATTTATTTTAGCAAGAATACAGGGAAAAATCAAGCAGTATTTACGTTTACTCGCCCTTCTTGGTACGAGTGGAAACAATCTTTTCAGAAATGTTCTTCGGTACCTCGGCATAATGGTCGGGTTCCATGGTGAACTGGCCACGACCCTGCGTTTTGGAACGCATATCCGTCGCATAGCCAAACATCTCTGCCAGCGGGACCATTGCATGAATCTGCTGTGCACCATTAATAGCATCCATGCCACCAATCATGCCGCGGCGAGAGTTCAGGTCACCGATAACATCGCCCATATACTCATCCGGAACCGTAACGGTAACTTTCATGACAGGCTCCATGATGACCGGGTCAGCCTTGCGCATAGCATCCTTAAATGCCATGGAACCGGCAATCTTAAATGCCATCTCGGAGGAGTCAACTTCATGATAAGAACCATCATACAGCTCAACCTTGACATCGACTACATTGTAGCCGGCGACAACGCCGCTCTGCATAGCACCCTGGATACCGGTATCAACAGCCGGGATATATTCCTTCGGGATAGAGCCGCCGACGGTGACGTTGTCAAATTCGTATCCCTTGCCGGGGTTCGGGAATATACGAATCTTAACGTGGCCGTACTGGCCTTTACCACCGGACTGGCGAACATACTTGCAGTCCACATCAGCTGGCTTGCGAACGGTCTCTTTATAAGCGACCTGCGGCTTGCCAACATTCGCTTCCACGTGGAATTCACGCATCAAGCGGTCAACAATGATTTCTAGATGAAGTTCGCCCATGCCAGCGATAATGGTCTGGCCGGTTTCCTCATCGGTATAAGCCTTAAAGGTCGGGTCTTCTTCAGCCAGTTTTGCCAAAGCGACAGTCATCTTTTCCTGACCAGCCTTTGTCTTTGGCTCAATGGCAACACGGATAACCGGGTCCGGGAAGTCCATGGATTCCAGCACGACCGGATGCTTTTCATCACACAGAGTATCGCCGGTCGTAGTGTTTTTCACACCGATAGCAGCGGCGATATCACCTGCATACACGGTTTCCAAATCCTGACGGTGGTTTGCGTGCATCTGCAGGATACGGCCAATACGTTCGTCACAGTCCTTGGTGGAGTTATACACGGTCTGGCCTGCGTTCAGCTTACCGGAGTAAACGCGGAAGTAGCACAGTTTGCCGACAAACGGGTCAGTTGCAATCTTAAACGCCAGTGCAGAGAAAGGCTCATCATCAGAAGCATGGCGGTCCTCTTCCTCACCAGTATCCGGATTGGTGCCGCGGATAGCCGGAACATCAGTTGGTGCCGGCATATAGTCAATAATAGCATCCAGCAGTTTCTGTACGCCCTTATTGCGGTAAGAAGTACCACAGGTGACCGGAACCAGCTTGTTGGCAATGGTTGCTTTACGCAGTGTAGAAACGATTTCATCGTGGGTCAGTTCTTCACCGGAGAGATATTTCTCCATCAGTGCGTCATCCTGCTCGGCGACCGCTTCCAACAGCTCGGTGTGGTATTGTTTTGCCTTTTCAAGCATATCCGCAGGGATTTCTTCCACACGCATATCATTGCCCATATCATCATAATAGACATCTGCCTTCATGGTGACCAGGTCGATAATGCCATGGAAAGTATCCTCAGCGCCAATTGGCAGCTGAATCGGCACCGGGTGACAGTGCAGACGGTCCTTCATCATGTCGATAACTCTGTAGAAGTTAGCGCCCATGATATCCATCTTGTTGACATAAGCCATGCGCGGCACGCCAAATTGTTCTGCCTGGCGCCACACGGTTTCGGACTGAGGCTCAACGCCGCCCTTTGCACAGAAAACGGTTACAGAGCCGTCCAGCACACGCAGGGAACGTTCCACCTCAACCGTAAAGTCAACATGGCCGGGAGTATCAATAATATTGATACGATAATCTTTGTTCTTTTCAGGTTCGTTAAAATATTTGCTGTGGGTCCAGAAACAGGTGGTAGCAGCAGAAGTAATGGTAATACCACGTTCCTGTTCCTCAGCCATCCAGTCCATTGTGGCCGCGCCGTCATGTACCTCACCAATTTTATGGTTAATACCGGTGTAGTACAGGATACGCTCGGTCGTAGTCGTTTTACCGGCATCGATGTGTGCCATGATACCGATATTACGGGTTTTTTCAAGTGGTACCTGCCTAGGCATACTTTTCCTCCATTCGTTCGGCACAAACTTGCCGCATTACCATCTGTAATGAGCAAATGCGCGGTTAGCCTCAGCCATCTTATGCGTATCGTCACGCTTCTTGGCTGCGCCGCCGGTGCCGTTTACAGCATCCATAATTTCAGCTGCAAGCCGCTCCTTCATTGTGCGCTCGGAACGCTGGCGGGAATACGTTGTCAACCAGCGCAGGCCCAGTGTCTGGCGCCGCTCAGGACGCACTTCCATAGGCACTTGGTAGGTAGCGCCGCCAACACGGCGGGCTTTTACTTCCAGCGAAGGCATAACATTCTCCATGGCAGCCTCAAAGACTTCCAGGGGTTCCTTGCCGGTTTTTTCTTTAATAATATCGAAAGCGCCATAAACGATCTTCTGGGCAACGCCCTTCTTACCGTCGATCATGATATTATTGACAAGGCGTGTGACTAATTTGGAATTATACATTGGATCGGGCAGAACGTCCCGCTTCGCAATATTGCCTCTTCTTGGCACTTTACTTCCCTCCTTCACAATTAAAATGATATCATCGGTACTCGAAAATAAAGCTTCCCGTCAGGCCAGCAAAAGGCGTTTATAAAAACGCCGCTAAAAGCCCCCACTTTTCGGCGGGGGCTGCAGCCGTAAGGTTTTTGTCAGATTCTCGGTTCCTATCTTACTTGGCAGCCTTTCCTGCCTTGGGGCGCTTTGCGCCGTACTTGGAGCGAGCCTGCATACGCTTGTCAACGCCCTGGGCATCCAATGTGCCGCGGATGATATGATAACGTACACCAGGCAGGTCCTTTACACGACCGCCGCGGACCATGACAACAGAATGCTCCTGCAGGTTATGGCCGACGCCGGGGATATAAGCGGTAACTTCCATTCCGTTGGAAAGACGCACACGTGCAATCTTACGCAAAGCAGAGTTTGGCTTTTTCGGGGTAGCGGTCTTTACTGCGGTGCAGACACCACGCTTCTGCGGGGAGTTCTGGTCAATGGCAGCGCGCTTCTTGGCATTCCAGCCTTTCAGCAGTGCCGGGGCCTTTGCCTTCTTTTCGGCAACTTCACGGCCTGTGTGAACCAGTTGGTTAAATGTGGGCATAATACACCTCCTAACTCAAATTTATAGAATTTATGTTATGCGGCAGTGCCGCCTAACAGCAGGGTTAGACATACTGAATCCCACCCCACCCGCAAAAGCTGGGCAGAGGTGGGAAAAGTATGCGGTTTTATGTGAAAGCGGCGGCGGACTGCCGCAGACTATCACAATTTGTAATTATACAGCTATACCGCTGTATTTGTCAAGTCTTCCTTTTTTTCGTCCGACGCTGTTTTTTCCAGCTGCACGTTTGCATAATGTTTCATGCCGGTGCCGGCAGGAATCAGCTTGCCGATAATGACGTTTTCCTTCAGGCCCATCAGCGGGTCAACCTTGCCCTTGATAGCGGCATCGGTCAGTACACGGGTTGTCTCCTGGAAAGATGCGGCAGACAGGAAAGATTCTGTTGCCAAAGCCGCCTTTGTAATACCCAGCAGCGTAGGCTTACAGGTTGCTTCCCGCAGTGTCTTTTCGCCGTTGGCAATGCGGTCGCAAATCTGCTGATTGGCCGCCTCAAATTCGGTCTTTTCCACCATAGAGCTTGGCAGGAAGTCAGTATCGCCGGCATCGTCAATGCGCACTTTCTTCATCATCTGGCGCACAATGACCTCGATGTGCTTATCGTTGATATCCACGCCCTGCATCCGGTATACACGCTGTACCTCTTCAATCAGATAATCCTGCACAGCCTGCACACCGCTGATAGCCAGCACATCATGCGGGTTGACAGAACCCTCGGTCAGGCGGGTACCCGCTGTAATGCGCTGTCCCTCCTGCACGGTTACGCGGGAACCGAACGGAATCAAGTAGCTCTTGGACTGACCGTCGTCGCTGGTAACTACCACATGGTGGTTTTTCTTGATTTCTTCAAAGCCGACAACACCGTCCAGTTCGCTCAGGATAGCCAGATGTTTCGGTTTGCGTGCCTCAAACAGTTCTTCGACACGCGGCAGGCCCTGCGTAATATCTTCAGCTGTTGCAACACCGCCGGTATGGAAGTTACGCATGGTCAGCTGTGTGCCAGGTTCACCAATAGACTGTGCAGCCACAATGCCAACCGCTTCACCGACGGATACTTCTGTGCCGGTAGCCAAGTTCAGTCCATAGCACTTCTTGCACACACCGTGCTTGGAATGGCATGCCAAAATAGAACGAATCTTAATGCGTTCCACACCATGGTTCACAATAATATCCGCATCGTCGTCTGTCATCATCTTGTGTTTGCTGACCAGCACTTCACCGGTCTTATCATCCACAAAATTGTCAACCAAATAACGGCCAACCAGACGTTCATGCAGTGATTCGATAACCTGATTGCCTTCCTTAATGTCGTAAACTTCCAGACCATCTGTAGCATCGCAATCGTCCTCACGAATGATAACTTCCTGCGATACATCAACCAGGCGGCGTGTCAGATAACCAGAGTCAGCGGTACGCAGTGCGGTATCGGTCAGGCCTTTACGGGCACCACGGGAAGAAATGAAGTATTCCAGAATGTTCAAACCTTCACGGTAATTTGCACGGATTGGAACTTCAATAGTTTCACCGGACGTATTTGCAATTAGTCCACGCATACCGGCCAGCTGACGAATCTGGCTCATAGAACCACGGGCGCCGGAATCCGCCATCATAAAGATTGGGTTATAGCGGTCGAGGTTCTTCTGCAGAGCAGTGGAAACATCATCGGTTGCTTTGTTCCATGTAAAAATGACGGCTTGATGACGTTCTGCATCAGACAGAAATCCGTTCTTATATTCATCGGAAATCAGGTTGATTCTCTCATCAGCCTTTTCCAGAATTTCTTTCTTCTGCGGTGGGATGGTCGCATCGGATACAGCTACGGTAATGCCGGACAGGGTGGAATACTTATAGCCCTGTGCCTTAATGCAGTCCAGCACTTCACTGGTCTTTGGCGTACCGTGCACTTTAATGCATCTTTCTATAATATTGCCCAGTTGTTTTTTGCCAACCAGGAAATCAATTTCAAACTTAAAGAGGTTCTCCGGTTTGCTTCGGTCAATAAAACCGAGGTCCTGCGGAATCGGCCGGTTGAAAATAATCTTACCGACAGTTGTATCCACCAGTGCATGGATCTTTTCGCCGTTAATCACTTTTTCGCGGCGGACCTTAATCTTGGCGTGCAGCTCAATGACTTTGGCGTCATAGGCCATAATTGCTTCGTCAATATCTTTAAAGACTTTGCCCTCGCCCTTTTCGCCATCGCGGTCCAGTGTCAGCCAGTAGGAACCCAAAATCATATCCTGTGTCGGCACCGTGACTGGCTTGCCGTCAGACGGTTTCAGCAGGTTGCCAGCGGCCAGCATTAGGAAGCGGGACTCCGCCTGTGCTTCACTGGAAAGCGGCACATGGACAGCCATCTGGTCACCATCGAAGTCGGCATTGTAAGCGGTGCAGGCCAGCGGATGCAGCTTCATGGCACGGCCCTCAACCAGCACTGGTTCAAATGCCTGAATACCCAAACGGTGCAGAGTAGGCGCGCGGTTCAGCATAACCGGGTGATTGCGGATAACAATTTCCAGCGCATCCCAAACTTCCGGTTTTGCGCGTTCCACTGCTTTACGGGCAGCTTTGATATTGCCTTCCACGCCGGTTTCGACCAGCCGTTTCATGACGAAAGGCTTAAAGAGCTCCAGGGCCATTTCCTTCGGCAGACCGCACTGATACATTTTTAGTTCCGGACCAACAGCAATAACAGAACGGCCGGAATAGTCAACACGTTTGCCCAGCAAGTTCTGACGGAAACGTCCCTGTTTGCCCTTCAATAAATCAGAAAGGGATTTCAGCGGGCGGTTGTTCGGCCCCGTGACTGGGCGGCCGCGGCGGCCGTTATCAATCAGGGCATCTACAGCTTCCTGCAGCATCCGCTTTTCGTTGCGGACAATAATGTCCGGTGCATGCAGTTCCAGCAGACGGGACAGACGGTTGTTTCGGTTAATGACACGGCGGTAAAGGTCATTCAGGTCAGATGTAGCGAAACGGCCACCGTCCAGCTGAACCATAGGACGCAGATCCGGCGGAATGACCGGAATGACATCCAAAATCATCCACTCCGGGCGGTTGCCGGACTTCCGGAATGCCTCAACGACTTCCAGACGTTTCAAAATACGGACACGCTTCTGGCCGGAAGCGTTGGTAAGCTCTGCCTTCAAATCTTTGGACTCTTTGTCCAAATCGATTTCCTGCAGCAGTGTTTTAATTGCTTCGGCACCCATGCCAGCCTGAAAATCATCGTCGTACTTTTCACGCAGGTCACGGTATTCTTTTTCAGTCAGCAGCTGCTTTTTCTGCAGCTCCCGCACATTGCCGGAGTCTGTTACAATGTAACTTGCAAAATACAGAACTTTTTCCAGCATACGCGGAGAAATATCGAGCATCAGTCCCATACGGGACGGAATTCCCTTAAAGTACCAGATATGAGATACCGGCGCGGCCAGCTCAATGTGTCCCATTCGTTCACGGCGGACCTTAGCGCGCGTAACTTCAACGCCGCAGCGGTCGCATATCTTGCCCTTATAACGAATACGCTTATATTTGCCGCAGTGACATTCCCAGTCCTTTGTCGGCCCAAAAATGCGTTCGCAGAACAGACCATCGCGTTCCGGTTTCAGCGTGCGGTAGTTAATGGTTTCCGGTTTCTTCACTTCGCCGTGGGACCACTCACGGATTTTTTCAGGAGAAGCCAGGCCAATTTTAATTGATTCCAGTGTATTAAATTCCATGCAGCACAATCCCCCTGTCAGTCTGCCGAATCGGTATTATCCAGTGAACCGTCCGGTCCATCTGTGTCCGGATTATCCGTATTTGCCGTGTCTGCACTGGCTTCGTAATTGTCGGGGCCGTCATACAGGGCTTTGTCGGCATCGTCCACGGTGTAGCCTTCCAGATTATCCGCAACATTGGGTTCATCAAAGTTGCTCTCGTTTGGTGCAAAGCCGGCGTCATCGTCATCATCAAAGGTCTGGCGCAGGTCAATTTCATTATTGTCTTTATCCAGTACCTTCATGTCAAGGCACAGGCTCTGCAGCTCTTTGATTAGGACCTTAAAGGATTCCGGAATGCCTGGTTTCGGAATATTCTGTCCCTTGACGATTGCTTCATAGGTCTTTACACGGCCTACAACATCATCGGACTTAACCGTCAAAATCTCCTGCAGGGTATAAGCAGCGCCGTATGCTTCCAGCGCCCAAACTTCCATTTCACCGAAACGCTGGCCGCCAAACTGTGCTTTGCCGCCCAGAGGCTGCTGCGTAACCAGAGAATATGGGCCAGTGGAACGGGCGTGCATCTTATCATCAACCAGATGATGCAGTTTCAGGTAATACATAATGCCAACGGTGACACGGTTATCAAAGCGCTCACCAGTACGGCCGTCACGCAGCTGGAACTTGCCATCCTCTGCGATTCCGGCTTTCTGGAACAGCTCGCGGATATCCTCTTCGTGGGCACCATCAAAGACCGGCGTCATTACTTTCCAGCCCAGTGCCTTTGCCGCCATGCCCAAATGCACTTCCAGTACCTGTCCGATATTCATACGGGACGGCACACCCAGCGGGTTCAGCACAATATCCAGCGGCGTGCCATCCGGCAGGTACGGCATATCCTCTACAGGCAAGATACGGGAAACAACGCCCTTATTGCCGTGACGGCCGGCCATCTTATCACCAACAGAAATTTTACGCTTCTGCGCAATATAGCAGCGCACTACTTTATTGACGCCGGGGCTGAGTTCATCGCGGCTGTTTTCACGGGTAAAGACCTTGACGTCCACCACAATGCCGTATTCGCCGTGTGGCACACGCAGCGAGGTATCACGCACTTCACGCGCTTTTTCACCGAAGATAGCACGCAGCAGACGGTCCTCGGCGGTTAGTTCCGTTTCGCCCTTCGGGGTAACCTTGCCGACCAGGATATCGTCCGCATGGACTTCCGCACCCACACGAATAATGCCATTGTCATCCAAATCGCGCAGCATTTCCTCGCTGACGTTTGGAATATCGCGGGTGATTTCCTCCGGTCCGAGCTTCGTGTCACGAGCTTCTGTTTCATGCTCTTCAATATGAATGGAAGTGAACATATCGTCACGCACAACTTTTTCGCTGATAAGGACAGCATCTTCGTAGTTGTAGCCTTCCCATGTCATAAAGCCAATGAGCACGTTTCTGCCCAGTGAAATCTCGCCGTCTTTGGTTGCCGGTCCGTCAGCGATAACATCACCGACATTGACGCGGTCATTGCGCTCCACAACCGGCACCTGATTAAAGCAGGTACCAGAGTTGGAACGCAGGAATTTAATAATCGGATACACATCCGTACCGCCCTCGTCGGCATCCACACGGACCTCGTCCGCGCTGACACTGTGCACCACACCGGCGCGCTTGCACAGTACACAGGCACCAGAGTCGACGCCGGCCTTGTATTCCATTCCGGTGCCGACAATTGGCGAATCTGTCTTAATCAGCGGCACAGCCTGCCGCTGCATGTTGGAGCCCATCAGTGCACGGTTAGTATCATCATTTTCCAGGAAGGGAATCATAGCCGTAGCAACGGAAACAACCATTCTCGGAGAAACATCCATATAGTCCACTTTCTCGCGTTCCACCACTACGAACTGGTCGCGGTGACGGCCGTTGACTTTGGCATTCTTGAAATGTCCCTCTTCGTCCAGTGGTTCGTTCGCCTGGGCAACAATGTAATTGTCTTCCACGTCCGCAGTCATATAGACCACATCACGGGTAACAACACCGGTCTCCTTGTCCACTCGGCGGTACGGCGCCTCAATAAAGCCATACTTATTGATGCGCGCAAAGGTAGCCAAATAAGAAATCAGACCGATGTTCGGGCCTTCTGGCGTTTCGATTGGGCACATACGGCCGTAATGACTGTAATGCACATCTCGTACCTCAAATCCTGCACGGTCACGGGACAGACCGCCGGGTCCCAAAGCGGACAGACGGCGCTTATGCGTCAGTTCTGCCAGCGGGTTTGTCTGGTCCATAAACTGGGACAGCGGAGAAGAACCGAAGAATTCCTTAATTGCCGCTACAACCGGACGAATGTTAATCAGGGAATGCGGCGTCAGTGCTTCCAGGTCCTGTGACTGCAGCGTCATGCGTTCACGAATCACACGCTCCAAGCGGGAGAAACCGATACGCACCTGGTTCTGCAGCAGTTCACCGACAGAGCGAATGCGGCGGTTGCCCAAATGGTCAATATCATCTATGGTACCGAGACCTTCCTGTAGGTTGCACATATAGCTGATGGAAGCAAAAATATCATCAATAATAATATGCTTTGGAACCAGCTCTTCCACATGGGTACGCAGCAGGTCTTTCAGGGTATCTTCATCGCCGCCGGCCTGCTCCACCAGCTCCGCCAAAACAGAGTAGCGCACACGTTCCTGGATACCGCACTCTTTTTCAGCGTCGAAATCCACGAATTTGCTGATGTCCACCATGCCGTTGGAAATAACCTTTGCTTCACGTTCGTTTACTGTCACATAAACAGCCGATACACCGGCATCATCCATCTGACGGGCTTGCTCATGTGAAACGACGTTGCCAGCCTCTGCCATCAGTTCCCCTGTGGAGGGGTTGATGACCGGGCGGCTGAGGACCTGTCCGGTAATGCGGCCGGCAAGGTTCAGTTTTTTATTGTATTTATAACGGCCAACACGGGAAAGATCATAACGGCGGGAGTCGAAGAACAGGCTGTTCAAATGGGACTGGGCACTTTCCAAAGTCGGCGGCTCACTTGGGCGCAGCTTTTTGTATACCTCAAACAGAGCTTCTTCCGTATTTTTGCACGGGTCCTTTTCCAGCGTTGCTTCCAGCAACGGGCTGTAGCCAAAGTAATCCCGAATTTCCTGCTCGGTGCCAAGGCCCAGCGAACGAATGAAAATGGTAACCGGCAGCTTGCGGTTTTTATCAATACGCACATAAAAAACATCGTTGGCGTCATTTTCGTATTCCAACCATGCACCGCGGTTTGGGATAACGGTAGTGCTGTACAGTTCCTTACCGGTCTTGTCGTATTCCATTTTATAGTATACGCCCGGGGAACGCACCAACTGGGAAACAATGACACGTTCTGCACCGTTAATAACAAAGGTGCCGCTTTCCGTCATCAGCGGGAAGTCGCCCATAAAGACGTCAGATTCCTTAATTTCGCCGGTTTCCTTATTGAGCAGACGCGCCTTCACGCGCAGCGGAGCCGCGTAGGTGGCGTCACGTTCCTTACATTCCTTGACCGTATAGTTTGGATGTTCCACATCCAATTTATAGTCAACAAAATCCAGAACCAGGTTACCTGTGTAGTCGGTAATACCGGAGACGTCCTTAAAGACCTCCTGCAGGCCTTCATTCAAAAACCACTCGTACGAGTTCTTCTGGATTTCAATGAGGTTTGGCATGGGCAGAACCTCATCAATCTTAGAAAAGCTCATCCGTGTGTTTTTGCCCACCTTTACCGGTTTGACATTCACCATTGGCTCAATCACTCCAATCCTTTATTTAAGAGCCGACTATCCGCAAACGTTCTCAGCAGTCATATTGTCAGGCGCCCTATTGCCTTTTCAAACAGAATGTGCTATGATAAGGAAAGTAAAAAAGGGCGCACGAATCTATGATGATGCAGTTTAATATTGTATTCCTTTTTACACGGTTTGTCAAGGCAATCCTTCCAGAATGCTTTGGCTTTTTTCTTTTTCCGCCTAAAAATAATGGTTCCGCACAAAAAAGCTGCCGTATCCGGCGCAGGAATGCGCTTTTCCGGGATACGGCAGTTTTTTATGCTTTTACGCTGTTTTTCGGGGCAGATTCCTCATTCGATCCGACAGAACCTCTGCCCTGCGGAAGGACATCCGCAAATGTATAGGAGCTCAGTTTGTCGCGCACCAGAACGGTCACTTCATTATATATCTCATGAAAACGGCAGCTGCTGGTGCCGCTGTGGTCACAGCTGTACGCCTTCTGCTGGCAGCGGCTGAACATATACGGCCCCTCCACTGCCTCAATGACTTCCAGCAGTGTAATCTGTTCAGAAGCCTTTGCCAATGTATAGCCGCCGTGGGCCCCTTTAAAAGAAACCACCAGTCCGGCCGTAACCAGCTTGTGCAGAATTTTCAGCGTAAATCGCTGTGTTACCATGGCCTTTTCCGCAATGGTGCGGGCGTCCACTTTGCTGTTCTCCGTAGCCAGCACTTCCATGATTCGCACGGCATAGTCTGTTTCCAGTGTAATCACCATGGTACCGTGCCCCTTAATCCAAAAAGTCTTTTAGCTTTTTGCTGCGGCTGGGGTGACGCAGCTTACGCAGGGCTTTGGCCTCTATCTGGCGGATACGTTCACGTGTAACATTGAATTCCTTTCCGACCTCTTCCAAGGTGCGGGAACGGCCGTCCTCCAAACCGAAACGCAGGCGCAGCACTTTTTCCTCACGGGGCGTCAGTGTATCCAGTACTTCGTTAAGCTGCTCTTTCAGAAGCGTGTGGGAAGCCGCATCCTGCGGGGCCGGCGCGTCATCGTCGGGAATAAAGTCGCCCAAATGGCTGTCCTCTTCTTCGCCGATTGGCGTTTCCAGGGAAACTGGTTCCTGTGCGACACGCAGAATTTCACGCACTTTTTCCACCGGCATACTCAGTTCCGCACTGATTTCCTCTGCCGACGGCTCATGGCCATTGGTATGCAGCAGCTGGCTGGAAACTTTTTTTACTTTGTTAATTGTCTCTACCATGTGCACGGGAATTCGAATGGTACGTGCCTGGTCCGCAATAGCGCGTGTAATTGCCTGCCGAATCCACCAAGTAGCGTAGGTGGAAAACTTAAAGCCCTTGGTATAGTCGAACTTTTCCACTGCTTTAATCAGGCCAAGGTTGCCTTCCTGAATCAGGTCAAGGAACTGCATTCCACGCCCGAGGTAACGCTTTGCGATACTGACGACTAAGCGCAGGTTTGCCTCCGCCAAATGTTTTTTTGCTTCCTCGTCACCCTCTTTAATCCGTACGGCAAGGTCGATTTCCTCTTCCGGTGTGAGAAGCGGCACCCGGCCAATTTCCTTCAGGTACACCTTTACCGGGTCATCTATGGCAACGCCGTCCGTGTTGACGCCGGCGTCCAGACCATCATCACTGTTTTGTTTTGTGCTGGCCGTTTGTAATTCCTTTATAGAATCGTCATTTCCAAGGTCATCAACAATTTCGATTCCCTGACTTTCCAGTTGGTCATAGAATTTTTCGATTTCTTCCGGTTCAATGTCCAGTTCACCGATTGCGTCCAGAATATCTTTAGTAGAAAGGAAGCCTTTTGCTTTTCCCTGTTCTATTAAATCATGCAGAATAGTCTTTCTGTCTGGTGTATTCTCCGCAGCCTTCACAGTCTTTGCAGTTCCCGATGCCTTTGCTGTTTTTGCTGCACATTTTGGCGCGTTTGTTGATTTCGCTACTGCCATAGAGTGACCTCCTATTTTTTCTGCGCACGCAGTTCCTGCAGGTAACGGCTGATGTCGCTGTCACTGCCGGCCCGCACGTTTTGCTTATCATTTTCCTCCAGAAGAACGCGGATATAAGAATCCACTTCCGGCCGGCCAGCCGGAACGCCCGCATGTCTGGCACAGTACCCGGCCACCTTCCCCATTTCGTCTTGGGAAAGGCTGTCCACCAGGTCTGTAAGGCCTACTGCCTTACCATCTTTCATTTTACCCACGATTAAGGTATATACACGGCGGTTAAAAGCCGTAATCCATTTTTCCGGCGAAAGTTTTTCCGCTGCATAGGCTGCATTTTCCGGATAATCCAGAATGGCCCCCAAAAGCTCCTCTTCTGCACGGGCCGCCCGCAGATTCTGGTACTTGTCCGGATTCAACCGGTCCTGTGCGCCGGTACTTTGGCGACGAAAAGTACGAAATTCTTTTTTCTGCCGCCGCCGCTGTTTCTTTTTGCGGACGGACTGGACCTGCTGCAGCAGTGCAGCACGCTGAATGCCCGCTTCTTCCGCAAGACGGCCGGCATATACTTCCCGCTCAATCTCATTGTCGAGCGCCGCCAGTACCTCCGCCGCTGCGTTGAGGTACTGGATTTTTCCGTCCGGCGTCTTTAGGTCAATTCCCTTTTTCAGCTTCTGCAGGCGGTACTCCACATCGTTGCCGCAGCTGTCCAAAAGCTGCTGAAAACGGGCATGTCCGTTTTCTCCGTGCGAGCGGATAAACTCGTCCGGGTCCTTGCCGTCCGGCACCACCAAAATCCGCACATTCAGGCCTGCCTGCCGCAGCAGCGGAATACTGCGGGAAGCCGCCCGCTGTCCAGCCGTATCCGCGTCATACGATGCAATCACTTCGCCGGTATAATGTGCAATCAGCCGTGCCTGCTCCGGTGTCAGTGCTGTTCCCAACCCGGCCACCGCATTTTGAAAGCCCGCCTGATGCAGCGCAATAACGTCCATATATCCCTCGCATAGGATGAGCCCCTGTGCCGCTGTATCTTTTGCAAAGTTCAGCGCAAACAAATTTCTGCCTTTGCTGAAAATCGGGGTATCACTGGTATTCAGGTACTTTGGCTCGCCCTGTCCCAGCACCCGTCCGCCAAACGCAACGACATTGCCGCGCAGGTCAATAATGGGAAACATGACACGATCGTGGAAGCGGTCCACCGCGTGGCCGTTCCTGCTGGAAAAGGCGGTGTTTGCCTGTATCATTTCCTGGTCACTGTAGCCCTTTTGATGCAGATAATCGACCAGCGCAAATCGGGACGGCGGCGCATATCCAAGCCCAAAATGTGTAATGGTCTGCCGGGTAAGCGCACGCCGGGAAAAATACTCCATGCCGACAGCGCCCTGTGGGGAAAGCAGCACCCGGTGGTAAAAGCGGGCCGCGTCCCGGTTCAGCGCATATAGGCGCATCCGCAACTTCGCAAGACCGCGGTCTTCCTCGCTTTCCGGCACCGCCATGCCGGCGCGCTGGGCCAGTGAACGTACCGCTTCCATATAATCTAAATTTTCTATTTTTTCTATAAATGTAATGATATCTCCGCCGGCCCCACACCCAAAGCAGTAGAAAGAACCGTTGTCCGGATACACCGTAAAGGAAGGCGTCTTTTCGCTGTGGAACGGGCACAGTCCCACCATCGTCCGGCCGCGTCGTTTCAGGCTGACATAGCTTGAAACGACGTCTTCAATACTGCTGCGGGCTTTGAGTTCTTCAATGAATTCCTGCGGTAGAGGCATGGACTTCCTCCTTCCCTTGTACAAAACACCGATTACATATGCCGCCACGCGTGGGGGACATATACCTGCTGGAAAAGCTCAACCGCATACGGGTCCGTCATACCGGCTATGTAATCCACGGCCGCCCGTCGGGGACCGTCCTGTGCCGCTATTTTTTGTAGATGCTCCGGCAGGTTTCGGCTGTCCAGCGCATATTCGTACAGTTTTTCCAGCACCATCGGTACTTTGCGTTCTTCGCTCTTGGCACTTGGGTTCACATACACGGAGCGATACATAAAATCATTCAGTTTATCGAAAGCCGTTTCCACCTGTGGCTCCATACGCATGATACCGTCACCGCTGCAGCGTACAACCGAGCGCACCAAACAATCAATGCGCTGACTTTTTGTATGTCCCAACACCGCGGTAACCTCCTGCGGCAGGTCGCTTTCCTTTAAAATGCCGGCACGCTCCGAATCGTCAATATCGTGATTGATATAAGCAATCCGGTCCGCCATCCGCACAATGTGTCCTTCCGGTGTATGTGCCTGTTCCCCGCAGGTGTGGTGCAGAATGCCGTCCCGCACCTCTGCCGTCAGATTGAGGCCCCGGCCCTCTTTTTCCAGCCGTTCCACAATGCGCACACTTTGCTCATAGTGGTGAAAAGCGGTGCTGCCGTCCTCCAGCGGGTGTTCCTGACAAATGTCGTTCAGGGCACGCTCCCCCGCATGGCCAAAGGGTGTGTGGCCGAGGTCATGCCCTAGAGAAATGGCTTCCGTCAGGTCTTCATTCAGACGCAGGCAGCGCGCAATCGTCCGCGCAATCTGGTCCACCTCCAGCGTATGTGTCAGCCGTGTGCGGTAATGGTCGCCTTCCGGTGAAAGGAAAACCTGTGTCTTTCGTTTCAGGCGGCGAAACGATTTGCAGTGAATGATGCGGTCACGGTCCCGCTGAAAAGCAGTGCGCAAATCGTCCTCTTCCTCCGGATATTGCCGACCGGCAGTATCACAGGCATGGGTTGCTGTGCTGGAAAGTATATTCCGTTCGATTTCTTCGGTCTGTTCACGAATATTCAATGCAAAGCTCCCCTCTTTCAATGGTCAGAGCATATGAAGGAACCACTCGAAGATATATACGCAAAAAAAACGGTTTCTCCTGCAAAGACAGCAAAAGAATCCGATTTTTTCACGGAGAAAGCGCTTCCTGTGTGGAATGGACCGGAAGCGGATAATAAGCTTCGTCCAGCTTTTCCGGGCAGACACTGCCGCCGGTGGCGTCTGCCAGCGCAGTAGTCAGCGGCGGCAATTTTTCCTCGGTGATATGGAAATGAATGAGGACCTTGTCCGTAAAGAAAGTGTTGTCGACAGCGGCACCGCTGGCCGGCAACAGCGCCGCCACTTTTCCGTACTGGCTGTATGTGCAGGCTGTCTGCATTTGCAGGCACGGTTTCATACACAAAAGTCCTGCCGCAGCAAGGCCCAGCGATGCACCGTGCGAGTAAGCCCGCACCAGCCCACCGGCTCCCAACAGTACCCCGCCAAAATAACGTGTTACGACAACAGCGGCATCCGTTATACCGTTTTTCAGCAAAACGTTTAAAACCGGCACACCGGCGGTTCCCTGTGGTTCTCCATCATCCGAGCAGTGCTGCTGGCCGTTTTGCAGAACATAGGCTGAAACATGGTGTTTGGCGTCCCAGTATTTTTTCTTCTGCGCGGCAAAAAACTCCAGCGCCTGCTGTTGTGTCTGCACAGGCGCAGCGCAGCCCAGAAAGCGGGACTTCTTTTCCGTAAAAGAATCCGTTCCCTCCGTCCGCAGCGTTAAGTACTGCTTCACAGGCACAGGCCCCCTCTCATCTGCTGTAAAAAAGAGTAAGAAAAAAGGCCGCCGCAAGTCAGGCCCTTTTCAGGTCCCTGCTGTACAGCAGTCTTTACATTCCAGAGAAAAGCGAATCATTTGGATATGCCGTAACGCTTTTTGAACATATCGACACGGCCGCTGCTGTCCACCAGCTTCTGTTTGCCAGTGAAGAACGGATGGCACTTTGAGCAAATTTCAACGCGGATATTCTCTTTTGTGGAACGCGTATGGATCACATTGCCGCAGGCACATGTGATGGTAGTGTCCTTATACTGAGGATGGATACCTTTTTTCATGGAGTTGTCACCTCTTTCAGCAAAAGCTGTAGCATCGGCCCGATGCCCAAAAAGGCGCAGACAGGCCCTAAACATCTGCATTTTACCACAAGTACGGGCAAATTGCAAGTTTTTTATGCGGATCAAACCGCTTTGTTCAGCTGCCGGAACTCTGGCGTTCCACATAAACCGCGTACTCTTCCAGGCACAAACCCAGCCGACGCATATTCTTGGCATTGCGGGTACCTACATAGCGAAAATGGCTCGGGTCGTCCTTGAGGCCAGTGCGGCCCTCTTTGCTGTCGGTATAGTGGCGCACAAAGCCGTACTCCACGCAGTGGTTCAAAAGCCAGTGATAACCGTCACTGGAAAGGAACGTCTGGTCTGACGGAAACGTTACAGCCATACCGGTCTGGTTCTCGCTGCACCCGCCCGGCGGCACCAGCGCCGCGGCATCGCTTTCCGCAATGGCACATGTCTTGCCCTGCTGCATCAGCGTTTTAATTTTTGCCTGATACTGGCTTTCCTGCATCTTTGCATCAACATATCCCTGCTTGACGGACAACGTATAGCCGGCTGCCTTTGCATCGTCCAGCATTTTCTGCAGAGAAGGCACAATGCGCTGGTCCACCTGCACATTCCCAAAACTTACTAGCTGCGGTGAAAAGCTGCTGCTGATTTTCCGGTCCTGCGAAACAACAGTCAGTGCCCAGCTGTCGTCCGGTTCTGACAGCACTTCCGTACTTTGTGCGGCCAGCGCCGCGGCCGAGCCAGCAGAAGATGACTGCCCGTTTGTTTTTGGCATATAATATTTCCAGACAAGAACGCCCAGCAGAACAGCCAGCACCAGAATGGCTGCCAATACCACCCGCATCCAGTTTTTTAAGTGCCGGACACCTGCGACACTGCCGCGTGGGCTGTCTTCGTCCAGAATTTGTTCCTGACGGGATTTACGCATATTCGTTCTCCTTTCCCGGTTTAGTTCTGCACCTCCGGTTGGGTTTTTACCTGCTTTTTCAGTCGTGAAACCGGTCATTTTTTTATTTTAAGCCTACAGGCAATACTTTGCAAGCAGTTTTCTTGACACACTCCGTGGAATGCTGTTGCATTTTAAAGATAAATACTGTAATATTAACGGTGGTAAAATAAAAATGTTATTTTGGAATACAAATCTTACTTTTTTTCACCGCTGAAACGATACTGCGCTTCAGCGGTTCCTGTTTTGCCGATACTTTGTAGAAATCGAGGTCATTTGTTTATGCGTAAAACAAAAATCATCTGTACGCTTGGACCTGCCACGGACGATAAGAAAGTGCTGCGTGAGCTGATGCTTTCCGGCATGGATGTGGCGCGCATCAATTTTTCCCACGGCACCCATGAGGAGCAGCTTGTTCGCATCAATGCCGTGAAAGAACTCCGCCAGGAACTGGATTTGCCGGTAGCACTGCTGCTGGACACCAAGGGACCGGAAATCCGCACACGCGAATTTGAAAAGCCGGTGAACCTAGTGGATGGACAGCCCTATACATTAACGACTCGGGACATCACGGGTGATGACAAACAGTGTGCAATCACGTTTGCCAACCTGCCTAAAGAGGTGACTCCCGGTACAAAAATTTTGATTGATGACGGCCTCATTGAACTTCGCGTTGACAAAACAAATGATACAGACATTCTGTGTACAGTGATGAACGGCGGTCCCATCACCAAACATAAAGGCATTAACATCCCGGGCTCCACCCTGTCCCTGCCGTTTTTGAGTGAACAGGACAAGTCCGATATTGCCTTTGGTGTGGAACAGGACTTTGACATTATTGCCGCTTCCTTTTCCCGCAGCGCGGATGATATTCTTTCCCTGCGCAGTGAACTGGAAAAGAACGGCAACCACGACATCCAAATTATCAGCAAAATTGAAAGCACGGGCGGTGTGAAAAACATCGACGAAATTATCCGTGTATCCGACGGCATCATGGTTGCCCGCGGCGACCTTGGTGTTGAAGTCCCTATGGAAGAAGTTCCGATTCTGCAGAAAAAGATTATCACCAAAGTACACGCTGCCGGAAAGGTTGCCGTTACCGCTACCCAAATGCTGGATTCTATGATTCAGCACCCGCGTCCCACCCGTGCAGAAACAACGGATGTAGCAAATGCTGTATTCGACGGTACCAGTGCCATTATGCTTTCCGGTGAAACGGCTGCCGGCAAATATCCGGTGGAAGCCGTGCGCACCATGGCGTGCATTGCGGAACATACGGAACGGAACATCGACTACATTAGCCGATTCCGCAGCGCGGACTGGACGGAGAAAAAGGACGTCACTTCTGCCATTTCTCACGCAACCTGCACTACTGCACACGACCTGGGCGCCGTTGCCATTATGACTGTCACACAGTCCGGCCATACCGCGCGCACCATTTCCAAATATCGTCCAGCCTGTCCCATTATCAGCGGCACGACCAACCGCAAGGTTTGGTACCAGATGAATCTGTCCTGGGGCGTTATTCCGCTGATGGTGGAAGAAAAGGACAACACCGATGAACTTTTCGAGCACGTTGTCAATGTTGCCCGTGACCACGGATTGGTACAGAATGGTGACCTGACTGTCATTACAGCCGGCGTTCCCCTCGGCGTTTCTGGCACGACCAACCTGCTGAAAGTACAGCTGGTCGGTGATGTCTTGGTAACCGGCGACGGAATTTCCCTCGGCAGCGTATGCAGTAACCTGTGTGTCTGCAGAAATATCGATGACCTGCACCAGAACTTCCAGACAAATGATATTATCGTAATTCCAAGCACCAATAATTCCATGATGCCGTATATGCGCAAAGCTTCCGGTATCATCACCGAGGAAAAGGGCCTGAACTCTCATGCAGCCATTGTAGGCCTGTCCCTCAATAAGCCGGTCATTGTCGGCGCGCGGAACGCTACCAAAATTCTGCGCAGCGGCGTAACCATTACGCTGGATTCCGACCGCGGCATTGTATATGCCGGTGTAGCCGTCAACGAAAACGCATAATATTTCTTGAAACATATCAAAAACAGCCTCTGTGGGTCAAAACCTACAGAGGCTGTTTTTAATACGCCTGTCTGTCAGTTGACACCGCGGAAGCCTTTCCCAATAATCTCACTGCTGTTGGTAATCATAATGAACGCACCCGGCTGGTTTTCACGGATAAAGCGGCGCAGACGCACCGCCTGACTGCGCCGCATAACTGTCAGAATGATTTTTTTTTGATTATGCAGGTAACTGCCCTCCGCACTGAAAACAGTGGCACTGCGTTTCAGTTGCTCGTGGATAAAGTCACAGATAGGAGTCGGGTTATCACAGACAACCGTAAAGTATTTGCACAGGTTCATGTTTTCAATCACGCCGTCAATCACCAGCGTTTTGCTGAGCAAACCGGCAAAGGAGAACAGGCCTGTCTTTGGTCCATACACCAAAAATGCCGCCACCGTGATGAACACATCCACCAGCATTAGGGTAACGCCAATATTCAGGCTGGTATATTTTTTAAGAATCATCGCCAAAATATCCGTTCCGCCGCCAGAAGCGTCCATATCAAACAGAATCGCCGAACCCAATGAGGGCAGAAACACCGCAAACATAAATTCCAGCACCGGTTCATCTGTAAGCGGCCGTATCATAGGATATACTTTTTCCAGCACGCTCAGCCCAACGGACATCAGTACACTGACGTACACGGTTTTAATGCCAAAGTTCTTTCCTAAGAACAGAAAGCCTGCCCCCAACAATACCATGTTGATAATAAAGGTATAACTGGAGGCACTCAATTTCATAAAGCCGCTTAACAGCACTGCTATGCCAGTCACGCCGCCAAAACAAAAATGGTTTGGAAATTTAAAGAAATAGATGCCCACGACCATAATCAGCGTAGCCACAGTCAGCCGTGTGTACTCCCCTGCCACAGAGAAAACCTTTTGTTTCATACTTTTCTTCACCCTCCGGAATCTTTCAAGCATTCGGGGGCCTATTGCTGCCGCCCGAAAGAATAGTATAGCCGATTCCGTACAAAAAGCAAATAATTATTCCCCGTTTTGTCATAAAAGAATCGAAAACGGGGCTGCCACTTTCCGAAAAAAGCAGCAGCCCTGCGAAAAATATTTTTATGTTTTACAGCACTTTATTCAAAAAATCCTGCAGACGGGGGGATTTTGGGTGTCCAAAAAAAGTGTCCGGGTCGGCCTCTTCCAGCACCTTGCCGCCATCCACAAACAGGACACGGTTCGCCACTTCACGGGCAAAAGCCATTTCGTGGGTAACAACTACCATGGTCATGCCCTCTTCGGCCAGCTCCTTCATAACCTGCAGCACCTCGCCGACCATTTCCGGGTCCAGCGCACTGGTAGGTTCATCAAAAAGCATCACGTCCGGTTCCATTGCCAGCGCACGAACGATTGCGATACGCTGCTTCTGTCCGCCGGAAAGCTGGCTTGGATAAGCGTCCGCCTTGCTTTCCAGATTTACGCGCTTTAAAAGTTCCAGTGCACGCTCGTTGGCTTCTTCCTGGGACTTCAGCTTCAGGGTAACCGGTGCCAGCGTGATATTCTGCTGTACCGTCAGATGCGGAAATAGGTTAAAATGCTGAAACACCATGCCGATTTTACGGCGCAGGCCATCCACATCAAAACCGGGCACATTGATTTGCTGTCCTTCAAACCAGATTTCGCCGCTGGTCGGCTGCTCCAGCAGATTCAGACAGCGCAGGAAGGTACTTTTTCCGGAGCCAGACGGCCCAACAATAACGACCTTCTCGCCTTTTTCAATTTCCTGGTCGATGCCCTTCAGCACTTCTACGGTACCATTCAACGTATGAAAACTTTTATATAGGTTTTTAACGGTAATCACTTCTGCGCATCCTCCTTTCGGCCTTGGACAGCAGCGCACTCAGCGCAATGACAATCACCAGATACACAGCGGCGGTGGCTAACAGAGGCAGATACGGCTGATAAGTAATGCTGCGGATAACATCGCCGCCCTTTGTCAGGTCCTGAATGCCGATGTAGCCGGCAACGGAAGTTTCCTTCAACAGGGAAATAAACTCGTTGCCGATAGCCGGCAGCACATTTTTCACTGCCTGCGGGAAAACAATCTTCACCATAGTTGTACGCTGTGACAGGCCAAGAGAACGGCCCGCTTCGGTCTGCCCACGGTCTACAGACATGATGCCGCTGCGGATAACTTCCGCCACATAGGCCCCGGAATTAATGCCAAAAGCAAGAATTGCCGTACCAATATCATTGATGGCAGTCCCTACAATAATAATATAGTACATAATCATCAGCTGTACAAGCACAGGTGTACCGCGGATAACGGTAAGGTACACCGAGCAGATAGCGTTCGGGACACGCATCTTTTTGGGGTCGTTCTGATGGGCGGTTTTAACCAGTGCCACCAGTGTACCCAGCACCACACCGATGAGTACCGCAAATACGGTAATCAATAGGGTATTTCCGAGGCCCGTTACAATGTACATATAGCGGTTTTCTTTAATGAGACATTCATAAATCTGGTCTTTCAGTACAGAAAAGAAAGACATGGATACTGCCGGAAACGTAAAATTCATGGTCGCCCTCCCTATGAAAAGAAAAGCGGCAGGGAGTGCATATCCCCCTCCCTACCGCTTTCTGTTTCAGTCAGTTTTTCAATCGCTTTCCAGAGCCGACTTATATTTGTTGATGATTTTGTCCAGTTCGCCGTTGGACTTCATATCCTTCAGGACACCATTGATGGTACTGACAAGCTGGGTGTTGCCTTTCTTTACGGCAATGGCATAATGCTCCACCGTCAGCGCATCCGAAAGCTTCTGTACCTGATTGGCGTTCTTCGCAACAAATTTCTGTGCCGAATAGTCGTCAATGACGACCGCATCAATACGCTTGGAAATAAGGTCCGAAATGGCGTCCGCGCCCTTATTGTAGCGCTTCGGAGGTGTATCTTTATAATTTTTGGTGCAGTAGTCGTCGCCCGTTGTGCCCTGCTGTACACCAATCTTTTTGCCCTTTAAGTCCGCCTTGCCCTTAATGGTGCTGCCCTTCGCAACAATAATTGCCTGTGCCGCATCAAAGTATGAATCCGAGAAGTCCATGTTCTTTTTACGGTCATCCGTAATCGTCATGCCTGCCGCGACGAAGTCGCACTTGCCAGCGGTCAACTCTGCCGGCAGCGAATCGAACGCAACATCACGCACCTGCAGCGTCTTACCAAGCTTTGCAGCAACCTTATTGGCAATATCTACATCGATACCGACAATTTTGCCGTTTGCCTTGTACTCAAATGGTTCAAACTCGGCGTTGGTGGACATGGTCACATTCCCGCCGGCTGTGCTGGCCGCCGCTGTACCGGTTGTACCGCTGGCCGTGCCGGACGAGGTGTCAAAGGATGCACATGCTGCCATAGGGACCAGCATGGATACCGCTAACGTTGCTGCCAAAAACATTTTTACCTTTTTCATAAGTTCTCTCTCCTTTACCATTCGGCCAATCCTCATGCAGTCGCCGGTATTTCTTTTTTGAAAGTGGCTTTATTGTAATACTTCAATATGCAGAAGTCAAGTATTAAACGAATATTTTTTCACTTTTATCGCAATATGTCAGGATAATACACGGATATGCATTTATTTATGCATATATATGTGCATATTTTTACGAAAGCACATTGCTTTCCCCCGGTGCAGACCGCGGTAAATGCTGTCTTAGGCGGTGTGTCGGTACTTTGGCCGCCGCCCGGTGGTTTTCCGGTCCCCTGTCTGCTCCTGATAAAGATGCACAGCCTCCTGCAAAACGTCTGCACCCATAGTTTCCCCGCACGAATCCGCCCCTCTAGGCCAGCCGTTCTGCCATAAACGTGTACTTCGGGCATCTGGCCCGCTAAAAGCCCTTTCATGACATTTTCCCCATCCCTTTTTATTTAAAATCTATTGTATGTGGTAAATCATGGAAATACAAATCCTCTGTTGAAAGGCATTCATGTTGACACCCGCATGAAGCCGGTGTAAAGTGGCTGCAAAAGGAGCTGTTAAAAATGGATTCTATTTTTATGCGCACTAGTATCCGAAACTATCAGGTCAAACCGGTGGAACCGGAAAAACTGGAGCAGCTTTTAAAAGCTGGTATGGCGGCACCCTCTGCATGCAACCAGCAGCCATGGGGATTTTATGTAGTGCAGGACACCGTCACCCTGCGGAAGCTGTCCGAATGCAGTCCCTACTCCGCCTGTGCGGCACACGCCCCCGCCGCACTTGTACTTTGCATCCGCCGAGAAGGGCTTGTTTATGCAGAAGACGCTCCACTGGATATGAGCGCCTGCTGTGAAAATATCTTGCTGGAGGCGGCACAGCTTGGCCTTGGTGCTGTCTGGCTGGGCGTTTACCCGCAGCGGGACCGGATGCTTTCCGTAGCGAATGCCCTGCATCTTCCGGATACGCTGGAATCCTTTGCCATCGTGCCGGTGGGATATCCAACGGCGACCGCGGTGCAACAGGACCGTTTTGACCGTACCCGGATACACATTGTTTGACTGAAACATATAAGAACAGCCGAAGGGAGGCCAGCAGATATGCAGTCAAGCACTGCTCTTTTTCATTTGTTTTTCACCTATGAATCAGACCTGCCGGCAGGCTGTGGTTTTGCCCATTTCGGGTCGGCACATCTTTTGTGGCTGGGAATACTGGCAGCCGGCGGTGCCTTGTTTGAACACTGCTTTTCCCACCGGAACAGCCATTGGCGGACAATCGTTTCCCGCATCCTTGGTGCCGCGCTGGTACTTCTCATTGCTTTGCGTCTGCTGATTTTACAGCGAATCGGTCACCTGACTGTTTATGAGCTGCCGCTGCATTTGTGCAGTTTAGCGGGTATTTTATGTCTGCTGCACGCCTGTACCAGCTGGGATTGGCTGGGTCAGACTTTGTATGCGCTGTGTCTTCCGGGAACGCTTGCCGCACTGCTGCTGCCCAACTGGAATAGATATCCACCTCTTTCCTTTATCAGTATCCAAAGTTTTCTGTTTCACGGTTTGATTGTCCTATATGTACTGTGCCAGCTGCGTCAAGGAACCATTCACCCACAGCTTCAATATTTCTGGAAACCGCTTGTTTTTCTCATCATTCTTGTTCCGCCCATGTACCTGTTTAACCAGCATTTCGGGGCAAACTATCTTTTTATCAATGTACCGGAACCGGGAACACCTTTGGAATGGCTGGCTGGTTTTCTCGGAAATCCGGGTTATCTATTCGGCTATGCTGTACTGGTTCTGTTGGTAATGCGAATCATGTACCTGCTTCCGGCCGGACATAAAGAGAGTGCCCCTGGCTGATTGGGGAGCCAGAGGCACACTACGCAAAAATACGCAGCAAAAAAAGAGAAGCTTTGTATGTAGAAAAAACTTGTAAGCAAAATCAAAAGAGGCGCTGTGCTCATAATGAGTACAGCGCCTTCGCCGCAATATTAAATTATCGCTGGTATAGAAGGCAGGCAAAGCTTTATCAATCGTTCTTTCAGAACTTACAGAAGGTTTTCATCATAGTGGGCGCGCACGCCGCCGACAAACTTCGGCCGAGTACGTGCACACAGCAGTACCGCCTCACCGATATGGTCCATAGAAAGGCGCACCGGAACGGCCACTTCTTTTAAATGCATACCAATCAGCGTACCGCCGATATCCATGCCGCAGTCCGCACGCACATGTTCCACCGCAACCGGGTCGCTGAACCGCGCATAGGCTGTGGTGCCAAAAGAACCGCCGGCTTTGGGCTGCGGCACTACATTGACCTGTTCATATCCGAATTTTTCCGCAGCCTCGCGCTCAATAATCAGCGCACGGTTCAAATGCTCACAGCACTGCGCCGCCAGGAACAGGCCGCGCTTTTTTACCTGCTCATAAATGCCGTCAAAAAGCGCGGCAGCGGTTTCCACATTGCTGTCCGTGCCAATGCGATGCCCGCCGACTTCGCTGGAAGAGCAGCCTACGACCATCAGCTGTCCGGGGCGGACTTTTGCCTTATCCAGCAGCTCACCCGCGGCTTTCCCCGCCAGTGCACGCAAATCTTCCAAATTTTCGACCATAAAAGAACACCCTCCCTGCAGCTGTTACGGAATCAATTTTATGTTTTTATGAATACAGTATAGCACAAAGTACACCAAAGCGCACCCCTTTTCCTGTATTTTCACCGGCTGAGCATACGCCTGCCCAGCTGGGGCGCACAAAAAGACAGTTCTTTCTCTCTGCTTGCGGCCATTGAACTTTCTGCCCCGGATATGCTATAATAGGGGACGATTTTATGCTTTTCGATTTTTTGGACAGGAGAGTTAAATTTTGAACAAATACAAAAGGCTGTTGTCTAATACCCTGATTTTTGCGATTGGTACTTTCAGTTCTAAAATTCTTACCATACTAATGACGCGCTTCACGACCAGCGCGCTGGGCAGTGATTTTAACGCAGCCAGCAATATGCAGGATATCGGCAACGTGCTGATTCCTTTGTTTTCCCTGCAGATTGTCGATGGCGTTACCCGCTTTGGTCTGGACCGTCGATACAACAAAAAAGATGTTTTTACCGTTAGCCTGATTGTCACCTGTCTGGGCTCTCTGGTCCTGCTGTTTCTGTCACCGTTTCTGGAAAACATCTCCTGGTTAAGCTTTATGAAGGGGCGCAGTACGCTGGTGGCCGTTTTTGTGTTCACCTCTTCCCTGCGCAATATGTGCAGCCAGTTTGTACGGGCCCGAAATATGGTAAAGCTGTACGCGTTTGAGGGCATCTTTACGACCTTCACCACGGTTCTGTTCACACTGCTATTCCTGTATCCGCTGAAAATGGGCATTACCGGATTCATTCTGGGGATTATCATTCCGGACCTCATCGGCGCACTGCTCCTGTTCTGGGTTGCAGGGCTAGGAAAGTTTGTCCGCTTTAAGGGACTAAACCGTCTGACCGCTGCCCAAATGCTGAAATATTCCGCCCCGCTAATTCCCAACAAAGTCGCTTTTTGGCTGACAAACAGTTCCGATCGTATTATGGTTGGTCATTATCTGGACAAAGTAACTGCCAGTGCCTTTACCGGTGCCTACAAAATTCCAAACCTCATTTCCCTAGTCGTCAGCGTTTTCCTGGATGCCTGGCAGATGTCCTCTATTACAGAGGAAAAGGGCCGTGCGCGGTTCTTTACACAGGTGTTTCACGCGATGTCGGCCATTGTATTTGTCGGCAGTGCACTGGTCATTCTGCTGTGCCGGCCGCTTATGTCACTGCTGACGGCGCGCGGTTTCCACCAAGGCTGGGTATATATCCCCATTCTGGTGCTGTCTACGGCATTTTCCTGTCTCGCCAGTTTTCTCGGCACTGTTTATATGGTGGAAAAACGCAGCGTGAACAATATGATTACCACCATCATTGCGGCTGTCATCAACATTGTGTTAAACTTAATGCTGATTCCGCCCTATGGACCGCAGGGTGCCGCCATGGCTACGCTGGCCGCTTATGTGATTATGTTCCTAATACGTACAATTGATACCCGCCGCTTCATTCGTATTCATTTCAGTCCGCTGCGCCTGCTGGCAGAAAGCGCCCTGCTCGGTGCGGAAGCCCTGCTGATGATTCAAAGCGTCCGGCACAGCATCCTCTGGTGCAGCCTTCTCACACTGGTCATGCTGATTATCAACTACCGTCCGCTGGTGCAGTCGATGTGCAAAGTCCTTCCGGAAAAAGTAACGGACAAACTGCCGAACTGGGTTCTGTGCCGCAAAACACCGGCACGGCATTTGGCTGAGCCGAATACCAAAGCTCCGGCCGTACAGCGGAACTCCCACAGCCGCCGGGCCTTTGCACAGGATGAAGAATATGCTCGCAGCAGAACGGAAAAACGTCCCTCCCCACCAGCAGACCGTGACGGCTCCGTTCATGGGTCTTCCAAAAATATAATAGATGGTTTTGATTATGAAGCATATCTGCGTGATGAAGTAGAGAAAGAGGAAAAAGAGTTCTCCCACGACCGCTACCGTCACTGATACGCCGCTTGGACCACAACAAAATCAGAAGCCGTTAGCTGCAGAATATCTGCGGCCAACGGCTTTTTTTGCATAGAATAGATAAGAAAAGGGGCGGCTCAAAAGCCGTCCCCGGGAAATGAACTTATTTAGTTTCCGTCTTCTACACTGATTTCATCAAAGCGGTTTGTCAGGTCACGAACGTCCAGCACCTTCTTGTCCTCACCGGCGGCGTCCAGCATAATATGGCCGCGGTGCATCATCAGCAGCCGGTCACCGTAGGCCACCGCAAACTTCAGATTATGGGTAACCATCAGCATCGTCACATGCTTTTCTTTTGCCACACGCTGTGTCAGTTCCATCACATTTTCACTGGAATGCGGGTCCAGCGCCGCCGTATGTTCGTCCAGAATCAGCAGGTCGATTGGCGACATCGTCGCAATCAGCATTGCCAGCGCCTGCCGCTGCCCACCGGAAAGGCTGCCGACCTGCACACCCAGTTTATCTTCCAGTCCCATATGCAGCAGGGAAAGCTCCTCCCGATAATGCTGTGTCCTGCGGCGGTTGACACCCCGCTGCAGCAGAAACGAGCTGCCTTTGTTGTCCGCAAGAGCCATATTCTCCAGCACCGTCAATGAGGGGCAGGTCCCCATGGAAGGGTCCTGAAATACACGCCCGATAAATCGGGAACGCTCATATTCTTTCATCTTCGTAACCTGCCGGTCCCCCACATAAATCTCGCCGGAACCCAGCGGCAGGCTGCCGCACAGCAGGTTTAAAATTGTTGTCTTGCCGGAGCCGTTGCTGCCAACCACTGCCACAAAGCTTCCCTCTGCAATTTGCAGGTTAAAATCCTGAAACAGCACCACTTCATTGACAGAACCGGGATTGAAGGTTTTATAAATGTGCTCCATACGCACCAGCGGCTTTGCTTCAGGTGCGGTCAATTGTGACATAATGCTTCCCCCTCCCGGACGCAAATCGGCTTGCAACCAGTGCGATAACAAAGATAATGGACATCAGCATCTTGAGCCAGTTGGTATCCAGCCCCAGCTGCATGGCGACCGTCAGGCAGGCTCGGTACAAAATCATGCCGATAACGGCCATCATGGTCGGCCGCATCCGCTTCACACGGCTAAACAGCGATACGCCGATAATGACCGCCGCCAGCGACATAACCACCATGCCGGTGCCGGAAGTAACATCCGCGCTCTCCTTTTGCTGTGCCAGTACACAGCCGGAAAGGGCGGTCAGGCCGTTGCCTAAAATCAGACCCAAAATTTTCATGCGACCCGGGTCCTTGCCCAGCGAAACAACAAACTGAGAATTGCTGCCCGCTGCCCGCAGGAGCAGTCCGGAACGCGTTTTCAGGTAAATGTCGACGACCCATTTGACAACCATACATACGAGGAACGCCATGATGACCCAGCCCCATTGTCCAAGGGCATCATGCAGGGCACCACCCAGTCCGCTGCTGAAAATAGTTGGTGCATCAAAGAAGGAAAGTACTGCTTTTTTCCCTGTAATGGCCATATTGACGCTGTACAGCGCGGTCATTACCAGAATACCGGAAAGCAGGTCTGTAATATGCAGCCGTACATGCAGCAGTCCCGTCACAGCACCTGCGGCGGCACCCACCCCAAAACAGATAAGGCAGGCAAGCCATGGATTAACGCCGGCAGTAATTAGAGCAGCGGCACTGCACGCACCCAGCGGAAACGAGCCATCCACCGTCAGGTCCGGAAAATCCAGCACCTTATAGGTAATGTACACCCCTACCGCCATAATGCCATAAATAAAACCCTCACGCAGCACCACCTGCAAAAGGCCTAGAAAGATGTCCAAAGTTCAAGTCCCCCTCTATTCTTGTCAAAGCGGCCGGAAAAATCTGTCTCAGGCCGACTTCGTTGTCGTCGTTTTGGCAGCATCTTTGTATGCGGCAGGTACAGTCAGCTTCAGCTTTGTCAGCACATCGGTATTATAAATTGGTGTGCCGGTCTGTGTGGTGTACACCTTTGTGTCCTGCGGCTTCGCTTCCCCCTTCAGAATTTTGCCGGCAATTTTGCCGGTTTCTTCGCCCAGCGCTGTAAAGTCAATACTGACCGAGCCGAGGCAGCCGCCGCGCACCTGTTCCTCTTCAGAGCCAAACACCGGAATGCCCGCCTTATTGGCCGCCTGCAGCTCACTCTTCATGTTATTGACGACATTGTTGTCCGTAAAGTTATTAAAGCAGTCCACACCTTTGGCGACCAATACCTGTGCGCCGGATGCCACTTCGCTGTCGTTGGTGACGCCCTGACCGACAACCTCAAAGTTGTATTTCGGGGCAATTTTTTTCAGGCGTTCCAGTGTGGAAACGGAGTTCGGCTCACTGGTCGTGTAAAGGACGCCAATTTTCTTTGCTTTCGGCAGGAACGCACGAATCATTTTAACCTGTGCCTCCAGCGGAAGCTGGTCGCTGCTGCCGGTCGCCACACTGCCGGGATGGTCCAAGCTCTTCACCAATTTGGCCGATACCGGATCGTTGACCGCGGTGAACACCACCGGAATATCGTTGCTCTTTGCCGCCGAATAGGCACTCATGGCCGCCGGTGTTGCAATCGCCCCGAGCAAATCGTATTTTTTGTTTGCCATTGTCTGCGCCTGTGTGTCCGCCGTTGCCGTTTCGGCCTGTGCGTTCTGGAAATCAATGGTCAGATTTTTGTCTTTCACAAAACCTTCGTCCTGCAATCCCTTTAAAAATCCCTTATAGCAGTTGTCCAGTGAAGGAACCGTGGTGAACTGAATAACACCAATTTTTTTGCTGCCCTCTGCCGTACCGGCAGAACCGGATATACCAGAAGTACCGCTTCCTCCGCAGGCTGTACAGGCCAGTGCCATGGCACCTGCAAGAGCTGCCGCCAGAAAACGTTTCCCATACTTTTTCATCATAAATGCCTCCCTATTCTCTCTTTTGTGAAAATGACTGCGGAAAATGTACGGACAGATAAATAAAAAAGCTCCTGCCCCTGCTGTAAAAACAGGGACAAGAGCTGATAAATGACAAACTCCTGCGGTACCACCCGGATTGGCGCTGCCTCGCGGCCGCGCCCGCTTTGCCGCACACAATATGTATGTGCGCTTTCCTTGTAACGGGGAAAGGTTCCGTCGCCCCTACTGGGCCCAAGGCCGTTCGGTTTGCCCTCAAAAGTCCATTCCGCCCGCTGTGACCATACCACGCTCTCAGCTCTGCGCAGTTCTCTGTAATGGCACCTGCCGGCGTACTCGTCTTTCTCTTAGGTTTCATCTATTTCATTTTGATTAGATTTATCATAGAACAGTCCGGCATATTTGTCAAGCATCAATTTCAACACAGCAGCGCTTTTTAGTGGAAAATCCTTTGTGTTCCGCTTGAAATTTGACATTTTGCACGATATGGTATATAATATATAAAATATTTTTGTATTATTTTATAGAGGAGAGGTGTGTCTTTATGCAAAACATCATTACCATTTCTCGCCAATACGGCAGCGGTGGCCGGCAAATCGGCCAGGAACTCGCCAAACGGCTGCAGGTTCCCTATTATGACAAGCAGCTGGTGGCACTTGCCGCCAAACGAAGCGGTATCAGCGAAACATTTTTTCATTCCGCGGACGAACGGCACGCCAGCAGTCTGCTGTATTCGCTGGTCATGGGCAATTACTGTTTCGGAATGCCCAGTGTAACCACCAACCTGCCGCTTAACGACCAGCTCTTCCTTTTGCAGGAACAAATTATCAAAGAGGCTGCACAAAAAGGTCCCTGTGTCATTGTCGGCCGCTGTGCGGATTACATTCTGCGTAGTCACCCGCATGTGTTCCGCGTATTTTTGCACGCTGACCGTGATTTCCGTATTCAGCACGCAATTAATGACTATGGAATCAGCCCCCAAAAAGCGCCGGAAACCATTGATAAAATAGACAAAGAGCGCGCCGCCTACTGTAATTTTTACACAAGCCAGCGCTGGGGCAATGCCGCGAACTATGACCTATGCCTCAATACCACCCATATTGGTTTGGAAGGTGCGGTACAGCTGATTATCGACGCCAGCAATATGAATCAGGACTAACGAGGCTTTCGCTTCATGGCCCGCACCGCGGTTTTCTGCTCCGGCGTTGCCCGACGGGACTCGATTATTTTTTGTAATGCCTGATTATAAACCGCATCGCTTAAATGACTGTGCCGCAGATATTCTCCAGTTATCTCCGGACAGTGTACATAAAAAACCGACACCGCCCACGCTGCCGCCATACCAGCATAATATGCTGTGCTGCGCATGTTGTCCAACAGCTGAAGCGCCTTTCCGGCGTATTCCGGTGCGGCAAAATGGTCCAGCAGCATGACGGCACCAAAGCGGGCAAAATATTCCCGCTCACTCCGTACATAAGGTGTTACGAACCGCCACATCTGCTGCGGGTACCGGTTCGCAACTTTCAGCCCAACACAGAAGCTGTCGCATATTGACCAGTTGTCGATTTTTGGAAGGAACTGCTGAATCCACGGTATGGCCTCCTCCGGCGTTTTCGCCGCACGGCCAATGACCATTCCCTGCAGCATGATTTCTTCAAACCACCGGTCCGGGCAGGTTTGCAGGAACGCCTGCCAATCCCCTTTCGATATTTTTCCGGCCATCTGCCGCAGCTTTGGAAGGCGGACACCCAGCATCCCTTCGGCCGCAGCCTGCGGCAGCAGCCGGCTGGAAAAGTCTCGATACTTTGGCTCCGCCATACACTGCAGTTCCTCTTCTATTTCCGGTATGGTCATAAGGACTGCGCCTCTTTCTTTTCCATTTGCAGCAAGAAGGCCTTCGCGTCAAGGCCGGCACCAAAACCGGTCAGGCTGCCGTTCTGCCCAATCACACGGTGACACGGCACCACAATCAGCAACGGGTTGCGGTGACAGGCCATTCCCACCGCCCGACAAGCACGTGGTTGGCCGACCGCCTGTGCCACCTGTCCATAAGTCCGTGTTTCACCATATGGAATTTTCCGCAGAGCTTCCCACACGTCCCGCTGGAACGCCGTTCCCTCGGGGGAAAGAGGCAAAGAAAACATCTTTCGTCTGCCCGCGAAGTAGTCCGCTATCTGCCCCGCTGCCGTTTGCAGCAGGGGCGTTTCTTTTTGTGTGCAGCCATTCGGAAGTATATTCGTTAGGGATACCCCGCACAGACCCGCATCATTTGCCGTCAGCAGCAGTGGGCCAATGGGACTTTTACAAAAAGCAGACGTATACAAAATGCGCTTCCCCCTTCTTTTAAAAAGCAAAAAGCCGCAGCCCGACAGTACCGGCCACGGCAGCAAAACCGATTGCTTGTTTAATCTTTTTTGTGCTGATAGCAATGTATGGAAATAACAATGGAAATGACATTTGCGAGGATAGTCGCCGCAAAAATAATCCCAAAAACGAGATTTGTCAAAGACGGCTTCGCGAGGGACTGTTTTTCCGCCATATAGAAAAAGAAACCCAAAGCGCCAAAGATAACAAAGAAAATAATCATAAAGAGCATCCGGCCTTTTTCCACACCCATAGAAATCAGCATGGGTGTCTGGATTGCCAGCAGGACCAGTGCCATACAAATACTGGCCAATACGGTTATTCCAAAATCTTCAAACGCATTGCTGTGGGTAACGATGCTTTTAACAGCAGTGACAGTCGCTGAAAACGCCGCGGCAATGCCGACACCGCAGTATCCCATAACATACTTGCTTAAAACAACATCTCTGGGTGAATAGGGCATCATACGCACCAATGTGTCCCATTTGGAACGTTCATCATAAGCCATGGCACTAATCGGCAGCATGGCCGCATACAGAATGGCAAAAACCGTCATGGTGACATTGGGAATCAGCGAGAAAAACAAAATGAGTATCAGAAAAACTTTCATCTGTTTTGTAATAACATACCAATCTTTCAGCATTAGCGCGCTCATATCCGGTGCTCCTTTCTTCCCAGAAAAACAATAATGTCTTCGATACTGATGTGCTCTGCCTTGACACCGGCGGGCAAACGGTCCCGCAGGACCATTGCTTCCACACCGTAGTCACTGATGCGCACACCGCCCTGAACCGCACCTGCCGGAAGGTGCTCCAGCTCTTCCCGCGTACCATTTACCAAACCGTAGGTTTCCAGCAGACGGTCCTTCTCCTCGCAGAACAGCAGCTTTCCCTGATGCAAAAAAGCAATGTAATCACATAGTTTTTCCAAGTCACTGACAATGTGGGAGGACATCAGAATCGAATGATCCTTGCTGCGGGTAAAGTCATTAAAAATATCCAGAATTTCATCACGGGCAATCGGGTCCAGTCCGCCGGTCGCCTCATCCAGCACCAGCAGCTTTGGGTGATGGGACAGCGCCACGGCAATGGCGAGCTTCATCTTCATGCCGCGCGAAAAATCCTTAAACTGCTTTTTGTCTGGCAAATTGAATTTTTTTAGGTATGTGCTGTACTGCGCTTCGTCCCAATGGGCAAACGTGCGCTTCATCACCTGATTCACCTGCCGTGCGTTCAGCACTTCCGGAAAATTCGCTTCATCCATCACCACACCAATATCCTGCTTAACCGCATAAAACTGAGGTGTACGGTTGTCTACGCCCAGCACGGTTACCTCTCCGCTATCCCGCGGTATCGTATTCATCAATAGGCGAATGGTGGTACTTTTTCCGGCGCCGTTTTCACCAATCAGTCCCAGAATGCTGCCGGACGGCAGACTGAAGCTGACATTGTCCAGCGCAAAGTCCGCATAGTTTTTGGTAAGGCCATGTAGTTTCAAAGCGTCCATTGTCTGTTTACTCCTTTTTCAGTGTCTGATAAATTTCCAGCAGTTCGCTGTCGCTCAGTCCGCATTCCCGGGCAAGCGCTTGTGTCCGCAGCAGCAGCGCGTAAAGCTGCTCCAGCTTTTCCTTTGGCGGCGGCTGCGGCAGCGTTTTTTTTGCGACGAAGCAGCCTTTTCCCGCCACTGTGTATAGGAACCCCTCCCGCTCCAGCTCCTCATAGGCATGCTTGGTGGTAATTACACTAATGCGCAGGTCCTTTGCCAGCGAACGAATAGAGGGCAGCATTTCATTGGGGTGCAGGCTGCCGGAACGTATCTGTCTCTTGATTTGAATACATATCTGACTGTAAATAGGCCGATTTCCTGTGCGATCCACCCATAGTTTCAAGTGCGCCCCCCCTGTTCATATCTGTATATGCACAGTATACACAGTCCAGCATTAGCTGTCAAGCGAACTTCACAGAAAAGTACCATTTTCTTTTCTGCCCTTCTATGCTATACTGTGAAAGCAAAACAATGCAGAAGGAGTGAAAAGCATGAAATGGGGCAAAAAAAGTCAAGAGGACCCCTCTATGAATGATACACAATACATTCCCACCCATTCCCGCGGCACTAGAAGTCAACACAGCGATGGAAACGGGCAGAACTATCCGCCCTATCCGGAAGACGACCGAAACTACGATGACCGCACTTATCCGGACGACCGAAGCTACGATGACC